>ERZ773069.668-NODE-668-length-21776-cov-34.575894_pt1 | contig 21776 bp, 14 predicted proteins | sample MGYA00580619_ERZ773069 | MGnify/ENA primary metagenome ERZ773069 (study PRJEB29015, sample SAMEA2738007) | human oral metagenome | biome: human oral; feature: human-associated habitat; material: dental | place: China | collected 2108 ...
GATTTTTAGGAGGAATAGGAATGGAACAATTCCAAATGGACCTAGCTGGTCGTACGCTTACGATCGAGACTGGGGAACTTGCAAAACAAGCTGGCGGTGCCGTAATGGTTGGTTATGGCGATACACGCGTTCTCGTTACAGCTACAGGCTCTAAAGAGGCGAAGGACATCGATTTCTTCCCACTTACAGTAGACTATGAAGAAAAAATGTACGCTATTGGTCGATTACCAGGTGGCTTTATTAAACGTGAAGCACGTCCACCTGAATCTGCCATCTTGAATAGCCGTTTGATTGACCGTCCTATTCGTCCATTATTTGATAAAGGTGTACGCAACGAAGTACATGTAGTAGCAACAGTTATGTCCGTAGATCAAGATTGTGATCCTGCCATTTGCGGTATGATTGGTGCATCTGCAGCATTATCTATTTCCGATATTCCATGGGCTGGTCCTATTGCAGGCGTTCGCATGGGTCGTATCAACGGTGAGTTTGTTGTAAACCCAACAAAGGCCCAATTAAAAGAAACTGACCTTAACATCGTAGTAGCTGGTACAAAAGACGCTATCCTTATGGTTGAAGGTGGTGCGCAAGAGGTTCCAGAAGAAACCATTCTTGAAGTTATCATGGCTGCTCACGAAGAAATTAAGAAAATCGTTGCATTCCAAGAAGATGTAAAAGCTAAAGTAGGCAAGGAAAAACGCGTATTTGAAAGCAAAGACGTACCTGCTGAAATCGCTGAAGCCGTTCGTGCGTATGGTCACGATAAACTTGATGCAGCAGTTCGTTGTGCAGATAAACAACAACGGGATGCACAAGAAACTGAAGTTCGGGAAGATGTATTAGCGTATTTCGCAGAAATCTATCCAGATAACTTAGCGGATGTAAATAAAGCATTTGATGCTATGACGAAGGAAATTGTTCGTCATATGATTACTGTTGAAAAAATCCGCCCAGATGGCCGTAAACTTGATGAAGTTCGCCCAATCTCTTGCCGTACAGGTGTATTGCCTCGTACACATGGTTCTGGCCTATTCACACGTGGCCAAACTCAAGTATTGAACGTAGCTACTGTAGCGCCATTGTCTGAAAAACAAACTATCGATGGCATTGGTGTAGAAACAGAAAAACGCTATATTCACCACTATAATTTCCCATCCTTCTCCGTAGGGGAAACTCGTTCCTCCCGTGGCCCTGGACGTCGTGAAATTGGTCATGGTGCTTTGGCTGAACGCGCATTAGTACCTGTAATTCCTAGCGAAGAAGAATTCCCATATGCATTGCGTCTCGTATCTGAAGTATTAGAATCTAATGGCTCTAGCTCAATGGCATCCGTATGTGGTTCCACATTGTCCTTAATGGATGCTGGTGTGCCTATTAAAGCTCCTGTAGCTGGTATCGCGATGGGTCTTGTAACACAAGGTGAACACTATACGATCTTAACAGATATTCAAGGCATGGAAGATGCTCTTGGCGATATGGACTTCAAAGTTGCTGGTACAGCTAAGGGCGTAACAGCCATCCAAATGGATATTAAAATTTCTGGTTTGTCCCGTGAAATCCTTCACGAAGCATTGGAACAAGCTCATAAAGGCCGCATGCACATCATGGGCATTATGCTAGATACCATTGCTGAACCTCGTAAACAAATGTCTCAATATGCGCCACGCATCATTACAATGAAAATTGATCCAGATAAAATCCGTGACGTAATCGGTTCTGGCGGCAAAGTAATCCGTAGCATCATTGACGAAACAGGTGCAAAAATCGACATCGAAGATGATGGTACAGTATTCATCGCTTCTGTAGACCAAGAAGGTGCTGCAAAAGCGCAACAAATCATTGAAAACCTCACTAAAGAAGTTGAAGTAGGGGAAGTATACCTTGGTAAAGTAACTCGTTTGATGGCATTCGGTGCTTTCGTAGAGGTATTACCAGGTAAAGAAGGTCTTGTACATATTTCTAAACTTGCAAAAGAACGCGTTGAAAATGTAGAAGACGTTGTAAATGTAGGCGACGAAATTATGGTTAAGGTTATTGAAATCGATAAACAAGGCCGTATTAACTTGTCCCGTAAAGATTGTTTGAAATAAGAGGTGTTACATGGATATTCGTGGCTTTGAAGTAGTTTCTGCTTTTGAAGAACAAAATATCAATTTACCAACACGTAAAACCACAGAAAGCGCAGGCTATGATATTGAATGCGCTGAAGCTGTTACTTTAGAACCAAATCAAGTAGTTCTCGTGCCAACAGGTCTTAAGGCCTTCATGGCATACGACGAATACCTTGCCATCCATATCCGTTCTAGCATGGCTATCAAACGCAAACTAGCACTTGTGAATAGCACAGGCATTATCGACAGCGATTACTATAATAATGAGGAGAATGAAGGTCATATCATGATTGCCCTCCTAAACTTTGGCAACGAACCTGTTACCCTTGAAAAAGGTGAACGCGTTGCGCAAGGCATTTTCTCTAAATACCTTATCACTAATGACGACGATGCAACAGGCGTACGTACAGGTGGTATCGGTAGCACTGGGACTATGTAAACTACATACAATTCTGAACAGAATGGTGAAAGCCGCTCAACTTAGGTTGGGCGGCTTTTTTGTGTAAAAAATTACGTATAGGGTTAGATATACTAAAGGTAATCCAGAACCATATTTATTTTGTTTGTTGTGTTATATAGGAGATTAGCTATGAAAACTTTAAAAGAAAGCATCATTACAGTAGAAGAAATTAAAGCAGAAATTGAAAAAGCAGAATTTGATGTTCCAAGAGAAGATGAGGATTTTGGTGATCGCTATGATCGATTACATGCAGAATGGGCTGTAAAAGGATTAAAAAAGTCTAGAGATGAATTAAAGGAAGCCTTTGCCGACAAAGAACGTTTTAAGGATTGGGTAATAGACATATGGGGAGATGTAAATACTTTTATAGCTGTAATAAACGAAGAACTACGCTTACGTTCTATTGAATCAATTCGAGAAGCATCCGAATGCGCTGCATTGATGAAAATTTTTATTTCCTCTGAAAGTGGTTCAAGAGATGAAGCTGAAGAAAAGGTAAAACGTAATCTAGAAGAAGCTTTAGAAGAACATGACCAAAGAATTATTAACATCTTTGATGTTGAAATTGTGCCACTTTTACAATGGAATGAAGAATTACTTGATATGAAAGCCTTTTTAACTAATGATTTCTATATGAAAGGTACATTTACAGATGAATTAAAACAAATCTATATTAATGTATTTACCCTATTAGATAGAAACCTAAGTGAAAAGGTTGAATATAGTAACGCACATTCATTTGAGTATTATACGAATCTAGAAGATGAATGGGAGTACTTATATCTAGATGATCTAAATCCTGTAGAAGAACTACTTGCTATATTGCCTGGTAGTCCTTATGAATGTGATGTAATGTATTATGCTCATTCAATTAATAGAGAAATTACAGGCAAACATGTAGATACATTAAAAATAGAATATGGGAAATTATATGAAACTATAATTAGATAAATAGTATAAACAACATCAAAGAAAAAAGTACATTATCCCTAATAATAATTTACCCGATAAAGATCTTAGCAAACTTTTTCTAAATATTTGATAATCTACTATCTTTATAATTGAAAAAAAAGTTAAATAAGCTACTTGTGAAGTATATCATGATATATTTCACAAATAAATTAGTTATATTTGAAAGAAGGAGGGAAGAAAAAAGGCTACATATGACTTTATGTAGCCTTTCTTATATAAATGAATAAAAGGTTAAGGTATTTATGAAAATTTAATGAAATTTTATTAAAGAGATAATATTATGTTGGTACAATATGATTAAAAATTGACACATTCAAGTTTGATATGGAGAGCTATATGGATAATGATAATATATGTGGTGAATTAAAGATTAATGAATCTTTTATACGAGAGATTATTAAAATCACACTAGACGAAATTGGTTTTGATAACTTAATTATGATTGTGAATAATCTTGATAGAGAGAGGAGAAACGGCAATATTAATAGAAGGCATGATAACATAGATATAGAAGGTAATGAATTAGACTGTTATCATACTAGCATTCGAATTTGTGTTAAGAATCTTATAAAACAAAGTGATATAAATATTGTTATGGGAGATGAGAATATGTGTTTTAAAGAATTCATTATAAAAATAGTTGATAAGTTAGTTGAGTTAACTAATTCATATAGAGCTGAAATTGATAAAAGTAAATCTGATTATAAAAAACTTGATAATGAGATTAATTGTTATAAAGCTCAAATTAAAAACTCTCAACATGAAGTTAATAACACTCGGACTCAGTTAAATAAAGTTTTAGAAGAGAAAAATGAATTAGAAAAAAACTATAGAGTATTAGAAGAACGTGTATATAGTTTATCTAATGAAAATAAAGCGTTAGAAAAAGAGTTAAATAATAGATGTAGGGAAGTAAAACTAATCTTTGACTCTATACAAAAAATTGATTCAAAATATATAGATGAGTTAAAGCCTTATATAAGATTAAATAAATTGGAACCATTTATAGTTAGTAGCGCTATAAACATAGATGCCTTAGATAAAATTTGGAGAGTAGCTAAATTAGCTGCTAAGAATAATGAACCAGAGACTAGTGAGATAATAAGAAAATACTTTGAGTATATGGTTAAGTTATTTAATGAAGCCAAAAACGAAAAAGTTGTAACTATTGATGATGTAAATGAAGGAGAATTCTATAATATTCACGATTTTGAATGTATAGATCCTAATAAATCCTATGGTGGAATTGTTAGTAAAGTATATCTTCCTGGTTTTATAAATAATTATAATCACAAACGAATTGAAAAATCATTGGTTGATATTAAGGAAAAATAATATGAAGTCAGTTGAAATAAAAAGACCCTTTAAGGTTTCTATTGGTAATCTATTAAAACTACAAGTCAATGATGGGCGAAAATCTTTATTATCAGAATTAAGTAGTAACGTTTTTAATAAAAGAATTTCAATTAATATTTTTAATAAAGAATTATTCGAAGAACATATTAATTGTAATATTTTAGAAGATATTATCAATAGATACATAGTAGTAAAAAGAAACTTGGTTACCAAAACTGATTCGCAGATGGCTAATTTAGTAAAAGATTATTTTAATAATAGTCAATTAGATATAGTTAATATAGAAAAAATTATAAAAGACGATTATAAAGAGATTCAGAGAGAAATAGATTTATATCAAAATTTGATAGCTAAGTTAAGTAAAGACAAAGAGAATGATACACTTTTAAATGATATCTATATACGTGCAAAGAAAGATTTTACGACACGTCCTGAATTAATCAAAGATCGTAAAATGGGATCTTATCTAATAAGAGCATTGCTACCCATTGTATCGACAGTACCGATACAAGATTCGATTGATAATTTAAGTATTTCATTTTTCCATTTGAATATAAAAAAAAGTAAAAGCTTAACTGAAAATGAATTTGAGCAACTCAAAAAATATATGATGCTAGCTTATTCAGTATCAACAAAAAAGTTAAAGCAATATTCGACTGATGTTGACAAAATTTCGAAAGAATACTCAAATAAAAATTCTGTAGTGGATAAAAATGATGTATTATTATGTGAGTTTTTGAATAATAACTATCCAGAGGAGTGGTTTGAAAATCAATATAGTATAAATGTTGAACAAGTTAACATCGATTTACCTAAGATTTTTTATGATTTGCTTTATAGTAAACTAGATTTTCAAACATTTGATAAAGTATTAAATTTGGATTATATGTTTGGAATTAGGAATAAAGTTATTGAAATTCTTTCTAAACATAATTGCACTTTTGATGAATTACATAAAGTTTTACAAAAAGATTTAGAGAACAAATATTTAAATATAGATAAGATACGATCAAATATGACATCATTACCTAAATCAGTTTTATCTGATCCTAATAAAGGTGATTGGGAAGTATATGAAGATGCATTAATTAATAATTGGTTAAATACAAATAATTCTGAAGATTCTTATTTTTTTGCGAGAAATCCCAAATTAGATATTAAGAGAAATGCTGTTTGTGCTATTGATTTTGGCACTAAAAGTACTGTAGTAGCAATACGTGATAAGGATGAGCGGTTGCTTCGCATTGGGAATGGCAATAGTTATTCTGATTTGCGTAAAGAAGACTTTGAAAATCCCACATTTCTTTATTTTCAGGATTTTAATGAATTTAATGAGGATTATAAAAAAAGAATTGGACGACCATTTACTAAATGGAGAGATGTGTTAGTATCGCATGAAGCAGCTAGCAAATTTTATGATGAAATTGATGATGAAAAAAGTTATTATGCCACATTTAATGAGCTTAAACAATGGGCGAATACAAAAGATCGTCATCAAATCTTAATTGATAAAAGTGGTAATAGAGTAAAGTTGAATTCGTATCTTAATTTAACTTCAAAAGATACTTTTGATCCAATTGAGTTATATGCTTATTATTTAGGACTGTATATAAATAATTATAATAATGGTATTTATTTACATTATACACTTTCATTTCCTGTAAATTATGGTGTGAAAATTCAAGAAAAGCTACTAAATAGTTTTGAAAGAGGGCTTAAAAAATCATTACCACCAACTATATTATCAGATTCAAGTATTATTGAAGAATTTGAAATTTATGCTGGTGCAAGTGAACCAGCAGCTTATGCTATTAGTGCATTAGAAACATATGGTTTAGAACCTAATTTAAATGAAGAAATCGCATATGGTGTATTTGATTTTGGTGGTGGTACAACTGATTTTGATTTTGGTATTGAACGTAAACCAAAAGATGGAAGACGTCGATTTGACTTAGTTCAATTTGGAAAAGGTGGAAATCCATATTTAGGGGGTGAAAATTTACTTCAATTATTAGCTTATGAGGTATATAAATGTAATGAATCTGAAATGCGACGGCATCAAATTCAAATTGTATTACCTGCAAAAGGTAGAATGCAGTCTGGCCTTGAATCATTAGTTTTAGAAAATGGTCGGGCAACTAATGAAGCATATACCAACATGAGGATTTTAATGGAAGTATTGAGGCCTATTTGGGAAGAGACTGAAGGATATTTAGATGAATTTAATGAAGGTCGTAAAACAGTAAAACTTTATATTGAACAAGATGGCTCATTAATAGGTAAAGATATCCGGTTAAATATAAATGTTGAATTACTAAGAGAAATATTAGCGGCCAATATTTTGGATGGTGTTAATGGCTTTATAAATCAAATGATGGATACATTTGCTAATAAGAATTTAAATACATATCCTATTCATATATTTTTAGCAGGCAATTCTTGTCAATCTAAACTTTTACAAGAGATATTTGTAAGAGAATTAATGGCAAAATGTAATGATTTTATAAACAATAATAAGAAGAAAAATAAGAACAGTAATAATTCTATTCTATATAAATTATACCCTCCACTAGGAACAAATTTTGATATTAATTCTTTGCTTCATATTTTTAATACTAAAGATGAAAAAACACTTTTAAGAAATATCTTATATGGTGAGAATTTATTAATTAATGATAGTCTAGATAGAGTTAAGACTGGAAAAACAGGAGTTGTTTTTGGTTTGTTACGTAGTCGGCGAGGCGGTAAAGATATTCGTATTATTAATGAAAATATCACTGATGAAAATGAAATTACATTTCCTTATTATCTAGGCGTGGAATATGATAACCATGTATTTAGAACCGTTATTCCAAAATCTATTAGCTATGATAAATGGGAACCATTTGAATGGGCTGATGAAGATAGATTCGAACTTCACTACACTTCTGATGATCGTGCTTTAACAGATTCAATTCCAATCAGTGAAACTGAGAGTATAGTATGTAAGATTAAAAAATGTGATATTGATGAAAATAAAAAAGTTTTTATAAAACGAATTGGTATAGATAAAATTCAATACTGTGTTGCATATCCAGATACATTTGATCATAATCCTGGAGAAGCAGACGTTTATAATGTTAAATTGGGTGGAAACTAATGGATTCAGCAATAGATAATATACTACAAAATGGATACAACTCTCTGAAACAAATGAAGGAATATGAGTATAATCAATATTCCAACATATTGAATGAAGAATTTGATATTAATTTTTATAATGACTTGTGTAAAAATCCTTTAGAGGAGAATGAATTATATCTATATAAAATTGATGAATTAATTTTCTCAAAAAATGAAGGTCCCCGTAGAGAATCTATGGAGAATATATTATCATCCTTTAGAAACTTACAGGATATAAATTTAATATATTTAATCTTAGGGGATAAATTAAAGGTTTCTTTTTATATAGGTGTAGCTGCAAATTTATATAATAAAGATGATAATTTAGATTTGAAGTCTTGGGCAGATGATATATTGAAACCTACACTTAAAGGCAATTTTGTAGGTAGCTCTATTAGTGAAGTTGATCGAGATGAAAAGAAAGAGATACTATATAAGATTCGCAATAATAAGCATTCGGGTTTCATTAATGGTATCCCTGGATTTATTAATGAGAATAGTGGTGAGAAAAATGATTTTCAAGGAGTTGAGAGATTAGTCGATACTATGATTGGTAGTAATTTCGGATTTATGGTTATTGCTAATCCTTGTAAAAATATTGATATATTTAAAGTCAATCAAGATATTTATGAGTTATATGATTCTTTACTTCCGCTATCTAAATATAGTCTTCAAAAGTCTGAATCGGATCAAACTCAAAGTGGAACTGATGAAAATGATAGTACTACAACAAATGTTACTTTAGGTACTAATCGAGATTCATCTGAATCTATATCAGAGTCAGATGCTAATGTAACAGATAATAGAAATGATGTTAATAATCAAAAAAATAATAGCAAACATGAATCTAAAGGAGATCAAAAATCAACAACTATTATAAATGGTGTTAGTAATTCTGAATCTTCAACTATTAGTACGACTGAAAATAAAAACAATAAAACTTCAAATGGTTCAGAAAGTGCTAATAAAGATAGTAGTAATTCAAGTCAATATAATGAATCTGAGTCATTAAATATTTCTACTCAATATAGTAATACTATTACTGAAAGTGTAAGTAATAGTAAGTCAAAGAGTTTTAATAAATCAAAAAGTAATCATGAATCAACAAGTAAAAGTATAAATGTAAATAATTCATCATCGACTAATAGACGTTCAAGTAATAGTAATTGTAGATCACTACAACATACTCATTCTTTAGAAGTAGAGCAAAAAATTGTTATTAATTGGCTGAAATATATAGATGAAGAGTTATTAGCAAGAGTTGATAATGCAAAAGGGAAAGGCGCTTATACTACTTGTAGTTATTTATTTTCCGATAATGGGCGTGCTACTTTATATAGAGTAGCTAATACGATATTAGGGTTATATGGTGGTGAAAAAGGGAATATATCACCTTTACAATTTACTGAATTTACGCAAGATAATCTTAAAAATTTAGGCCCGCTAAAGGGAATTCTGGAAAACTTACAGATTCCGCTATTAACTAATAAAAATGAAGCCTGGAAGAGTATTTTTTCGAAAATTAATATTCAAAATGGAAAGAATGCTTCCTTTGGAACTTGGTTGAATTCTGATGAATTAGGTATTTTAATGGGAATGCCAAGAAAAGAAATTTTGGGGGTTTCATCGCGTAATGCTGTGGAATATGGTGTTAATATTGGTAGCCCTACAGAAAATGAGATAAATAATAGTATTTTGCTAGGCAATTTAGTTCATTTAGGAGAGCAAAGAGAAAATAATATATATTTAAATAAAGAGTCTCTAAAAACACATACTTTTATATGTGGTGTTACAGGTACAGGTAAAACTACTACGTGTCAAAGTATATTATTAAACTCTAAATTGCCATTTTTAGTTATAGAACCTGCTAAGACCGAATACAGAGCTTTAACTAGAGAGTTAGATGATGTATATTATTTTACTCTAGGAAAACAGGATCTATCACCATTCTTTCTAAATCCATTTGAAATATTCGAGGGAGAATCTATTACTAGTCGGGTTGATATGATTAAAGCTACTATGCAATCATCATTTGATATGGAAGCTGCTATGCCACAAATTATTGAAGCTGCTGCCTATGATGTATATAAGAAAAAAGGATGGAATATAAAGAATTCTCAATGGATTAATCCTGCTACTAATAAATTAGAGGATCCTTTTGTAGCAGATAGTTTTGCATTTCCGACTTTGAATGATTTTATTGAATCAATAGAAAGTGTAACTAAGGAACAAGGCTTTGGCGATAAGATGGAGGCTGATTACCTAGGATCTTTGAAAGCAAGATTGCAAGCATTACTTGTTGGGGCTAAAGGCATGATGCTAAATACTCCACGTAGTGTAGATTTTAAGAAATTGATTACTCAGAAAGTTGTTATTGAACTAGAAGAGATTAAAGATGGTGCTGAGAAATCTTTAATTATGGGATTTATAATTACAAATTTACTTGAAGCCGTGAAATATCAATTCAATATAGATAATAAATTTCAACATATTACTTTAGTTGAGGAAGCACATAGACTTCTTAGTCGATATGAACCAGGTGATAGTCCAAATAAAAAAAGAGGTGTTGAAGTTTTTGCTGATATGTTGGCAGAAGTCAGAAAATATGGGGAATCATTAATAATTGTTGATCAAATTCCAAATAAGATGACTCCTGAAGTGCTAAAAAATACAAATACAAAAATTGTACATAAGATATTTGCACAAGATGATAAAGAAGCAATTGGTAATACAATGGCTTTGAATGATGATCAAAAAGGGTATATGTCATATTTAGATAGAGGGAGAGCAATTGTTATTACCGAGGGGTGGAAGAAGCCTGCATTGGTTCAAATAAAGCAATATAGTTATACAACTGGTAAAGAAGAAATTAGCACAGATATTATTAAATCTAAGTCAATAAAATATTATCAAAATAATTATGAGAATGGTGTCTTACCGAATATTAATTCATTTAATAAAAACATATCAGAGAAAGATATAAAGAATTATTTTATGTTTTCTGAGGACTTAGTATTTAATGATTTAACTATAATTAGAGAACTATTCTATGCATTAAATAATAAAGATAAAGCGTTAGATCGTAAATATAGTATTGAGGAAATTAGGGAAAATATTATAAAATCTCTTGTTAATAATAGAAGAGTTATCAAAGAATATATTGATACAGAATTATTAGGTAATTATATTAAATATCTTTTAGGGCGTTTATCAATTGGTATAAATTCAAAGGAAGAAGCAGTCATAAAAAAAATTATTACAGTTGTATATGATTATATTAGAAAATTAAGTGTTTATGATTATACTTCTTTAGGTGGTAGAAATATATCTGAACTTACTGAAGCAGTAAATGAAATTATTAATGAATGGTAATTATATTTATAAGGAGTAAAGACATGGACTTATTAGGTTTAGTTGTTGATGGAGTTAAAGGTTTAGGATCTGTTGTAAGTAAAGTAGGTAAGGTAGCTGGCAATGCTATTACTAAGATATGTAATGTAGTTGGCACAGGATTATCTAAGTTAGGAGATATGATACCTGTAGCTGTAAAAGCATTAGCAAAGATTTGTCCAAAGGGTGGGAAATTTTTAACTAATATAACTAATTTGTTATCTAAAACATTAACACCTGTTTTTGGTCCGTTATCACCAATTATTGCAAATATTGTTGTTGATGTGGCCACTCAAGTTCTTGTTAGTATATTGACACCTGTTGGTGAACAAGAGATGTCTATTGAAGAAGCTGAAGAATATGGTGCTTTAATAGAAGAGACTCAAAATCATTCTAACTGGAGTTCAACTACAGAGTTTGAAAGTGCAAGAGCGTATTACGAATATTTGAAAGCTAAGGCTGATGAAGATGGGGTTGTTATAAATCCTGCTGCCAAACTTTCTGTTGAATCTATTAAACGTAGAACTGTTGCAATGGGTGATTTATGGGATCGTGTTGAAAATAAAGAAGAAATTAAATTAACTCCAGAGTTTTTGGCATTTGCTGGCCTTAGATTATTTACATCTGATCAAATGAAAGCCCTCATTATGGCCTCAAAAGAATTGGGTTTTGATACAGTTAAGTTTATGGAATTAAAAGATAATAAGCTTACAAAAGAAGAATCTGTCAAATTTAATGAAAGTATTGTTACCGCTTTACAAAATATAAAAGCTTCTAAAGGCGAAAATCTATCAGAGGACGATGCTTATACTATTCTTGTTGATATGAAGAAAACTTTACATAATGAAAAGCTGGTTGATAGTTTAAAAAATCAGTTAGAGTCATATGCTGATTTAGGTGATAAATTATTTAATGAAAAGCAATTAGATGATGAATTAAAAGATAATCATTAAAAAGTTTGATTCATATAAAGGATATATTATGAGTACTAGTAATTTGCTATCAGACTTTATGTCAAAATTTGGTAATGAATGTAAAAAATATAATCTATTTTCTCTATATACAAAAATTAATTGCAAAGAGGCTCAAGAACAGGTCGGTAGAGTGATGAAACTTCAAGACGGTTTAAATGGATTTTTTGCGAAAACTACTAATAAATTTGATTGCAAAGTTATAGAATTTAATAAGCATAATATGATTGATATTAAGCATAATGAAGTAGATATTGATAAATTCCAGATTTCTTTATGTCAAAAATATAAAGAGGTATATGATTTAAAGGAAAAAATCGATTTCATTATACCTAAATTGGATAAAATTCAAAGTGTTATTAATGTTAATTATGATGTAAATATTTCTGAGATTGAAAGTAGATTAGATAATCTTATAAGTATGAATACACAATTAACAAAAACAGATATTTATAAAAATTATCAGTCTATATATAGCTATGAAAAATTAAATGAAATACTTAGTAATATTAATAAATAATAATTATAAGGATGAGATGTAGTGTTAAAAAAGATACTTTGTATTGTTATCGAGAATAAATTACAATTTATTGTGGAAACAAAACGGGCTGGTTTTAAAGTACAAAAAATTAATGGTGATAATTATATTGAGATTGATCAATATCTAGGGAAATTTGATGATTTTCAAGTTATATGGAGAAATTTTTGTGAGCAAGTAGGAATTTATGAAGATGTAGTAATTTCATCGATTTTATTAGTTGATAGACAGAAGAAAAATTTTATAGATTTCTCAAAACTTATTATCAATAATTTGATTGATTCACATAATAAAATTATTTCTTCTAATTCAGAAATTGAGTGGACTAATTCTGAATTAGAAGAAATATTAACTCGAATTAAGGATTGTATTCTTAAAGATTTTGCAATTAGTGATATTTTTATCAAAAGTAAGGATATGGCTTTAGATATTCTTACTTCTAGTAATACATTGATAATAAATATTGATAAAAAACATAGTAAATCAAAATTAGTTGATATAAAAGATGATATAAATGAACTATTAGATACGAATAAGAATAATGAGAAAGAGTACTCAAATATAGCTATCAATCATGTTGAATGTTATTTAGATAATTGTAAAGATGATACTGAGGTAGTTGCTCCAACTGATTTTATGTTATCTAGTAAAAGGGGTTTAGATGGTATATCTGAAAAAGAGGAGTTAAAGTATTTAAAAGAAAAAACTAAGAATTTTAATCACAAGGTTAGATCTCCTAGATAAAAGTTTTATAGTTAAAATAGGGATGATACAAATTAGATGGAAAAAAAACAAAGTATGAAAAATGAATCAGATTCTTTTGTAGAATTATGGGAGTCAGAGCATAATAAATTGGAAGAATCTAGTACTACTATTATGGAATATTTTAGGGTTCCTATAAAGCAACTAAAACAGTGGTTAAAAATAATAGCCCAACAAGAATTAAAAAAATATGTTATCGCATTGAAGAAGGTATTTGAAGAAAAGGTCATTTTTTTTAAAAATGATAGATTGGTTTATTTTTCTATTGAAAATAGACTAGTTCCGTTAGAAAAAGATAGCTATAATATTATTTTTTTTGAAAGTAATCGAAATAATACAAAAGTTAAAATTAATGGCGAAGAATATTATGAAATACCAGATAGTTATTCTAGTGATTTGACTTACTCTAAGATTTCAAATGAGGCTGTAGCATTTATGACATCGATAGGGATATGTTTGACAGCATCTAATCTAACAGATTATTTCAGACATATCACTTTATTACCATTAATGAAGTTTTATGAAGATAACAATATTCCTTTATCTCATAATATGAGTATACTTAGTAATTGTAGAGTATTAGGATATACCTCTGTTAGTAATTTATCATATAAAGAAGATTTAGAAGGCCCATGTTTGTATTATAATAGTTCTTTGTATTCTCCTATACAGTCAAAGAGTCCATTTATTTTTATTCCATCAAAAAGTCTAAATAGTGATAATTCTAAAGAAAAATTTTTATACTATGCACTTTTAAATTTTTCTGAACCAACACATAAAGAATTAACAATATTTTCTAGGAACTTTTATATTACATTAGCAAAAGTTTTAAAAGATACAGAAAATATAGAGATTAACACTCTTGACGATTTAATAGAGCCATCATTAAATATTATTAATAAAATGATTGATTCTATTAAATCTGAAGATGAATGTGTTATTATTTTGGGTGATAGTTGGAATAATAAAGTTTATAGTTACTATAAACAATATTTAAAAGAATGTGATAGATTACGTTCTAATATTTCATCTTATAGTGATGATATCATCGAAGATATAAATCGAGGTCACTGGGAAGTTTTTGAATCATTTAATGATGAGTTTGACAAGAATTCGTGGATAATTAAAGTACCTAAATATGAAACACTAGTAGCTAGAGATCCTTTATGTGATATTAATCTAAGAGCAGTATGTGGTATTGACTTTGGAACAAAAAGTACTGTAGTAGTTTGTAGAGATAAAGAGGAAACTCTTCTTCGAATAGGTGGTGGAGAATTACTCAGTGAACCTCGAAGTGAAGATTATGAAAATCCAACGGTTATTCAATTGAAAAATTATGAATCTTTTAAAACAGCATATGTTAGTAAATTAGGACGCCCATATACGTTATGGGAAGATATTTGTGTATCTCATCAAGCAGCAAATGCTATTTATAATGAAGATTTGAATAATATATCTAATAAACGTTGCCTATATTCAATTTTTAGTGAGCTGAAACAGTGGTCTAATTCAAAGGATAGAAAACAAATTTTACAAGATGAAACTGGTAATATAATTCATTTAAATCCATATTTATCACTTACAGATACAGATTTTGATCCTATAGAAATCTATGCTTACTATTTAGGTCTATATATTAATAATATGCATAGAGGAATTTATTTAAAATATTTGCTATCATTTCCTGTTAATTACCCTAAAGCTGTAAGAACAAAAATCTTAGCAAGTTTCGAGCGAGGAATAAAAAAATCATTACCTTCCAGAGTACTTAAAGATTCTGAGACAATGAAACGCTTTAAGATTTCTTCTGGTGCTAGTGAGCCTGCTGCATATGCAATTAGTGCGTTAAAAGAATATAAAGTAGAGCCTAAAGAAGATGAAATAAATAAAAAAGTTTCATATGGTGTATTTGATTTTGGCGGAGGCACTACTGATTTTGATTTTGGGATTGAATATATTCCAGAACATAAAAAATATAAGTTTCAAGTAGAACAATTAGGTAATGGTGGTGATGCATATCTAGGTGGTGAGAATCTTTTAAATATGCTAGCCTTTGAAGTATATAATCAAAATATACAAGTTATGAGAGATGCTAATATTCCAATTGTTATACCGGCAAAATGTCAAAGAGCTGCAGGCTCAGAATTATTAGTTAAAGAAGAGAAAGATGGAGATCAATTAGCTTACTTAAATTTAAAATTAATTGCAAATGAATTAAGAGCTTTATGGGAAGAGGAGGTAGGATACCAATCTAAATATAATGAAGGTGCTAATAAATTTAAATTATATTCTACTAATAATACTGATAAAGATATTTCCGTTAGAATCGATATTGACTCTTTACAAGATATTATAAGAAAAGAAATTAGTGATGGTATAGAGAACTTTATGAATGTTTATTATAAGGTTTATAAACAAAATCAGTCTAAACTAACTAGACCTCTTCATATACTTTTAGCTGGGAATTCTTGTAAATCAAGAATTTTACAAGAAACATTTATTCTTAGAATCGTATCGGAATTGGAGAATATGTCTAAAGAGATTGGTAATAATAAAGATTTATCAAACTTATTCAAGATTTATCCGCCATTAGGTTCTACGTTTGATATTGAATACTTAAAAGGGTTATCTCAATTAAAAGATTTTAACTTACCAATGGAATCTTATATCTATTTTAAAGATAACGAAATAGTAGAGGATTAGAATATATTATATGTGTTCTTTATAGGAAGGATTTTATGACTTCGATAGATCGAAAAAGAACTGGTAAAACTGGTGTTGCTTTTGGTTTGGTACGTAGTCGTGAGGGTGGTCGCGATGTTAACATTGTTAATTCCACGCTTACTGAGTCAGAAGAAATACAGTTTCCTTTTTTGTTAGGAACTGAAGATAGAGACTATTGCTTTGAATGTATTATAGGTGAAGATATTGGGTATAATGAATGGGCACAATTTATTCCTTGTATTGGCAATGAGATTGAGTTGTTTTATACAAGAGAAGCACGTGGTCATTCCAGAGATTTACCTACATCTCAAGTAGGTTGTGTTCTTCTATACGTTGAGGATGAAGATGTTAATGATGATGCATATTTCTTTATAAGTAAAAAGACACCTGATACGATAGATTATATTGTTGCTGTACCTGAAGATATTAAAGGCGGTAATTATCAACCTAAGAATATTTATTCTATCCAATTAAAGTGAATTATCTTAATTAAGGGTGATAAAATCATGTCAAAACGTTTTCAAGTAAAATTTAGAATTAAATCTGACCCTAAATCAACTTCTCGAAATGGGGTAAATACAACTATGGTTACTGCTTCTAATATGTGTGATGCACGTAATCAAGTAAAAGCACGGTATGCGAATAGTTTACATGGAATAGAAGTTATTTCTGTTGTTGAAAAATAAGAAAATATTATGTCAAAATTCTACCCAACAATAATAAATAGTTTCCATGGTAGTGAAGGAGAGCGTCTCGTATACGAGGCGCTCTCTAAATTAAATAATGAATATGTAATTTTTCATTCTTATAGATGGTTAGGTGAATTAAATCAACGTAGGAGTGAAGGTGAGGCAGATTTTGTTATTTTACATCCTAAAAAAGGTATTTTATCTATAGAGGTAAAAGCTGGTGGAATTTCCTATCGTGATGGAAACTGGATTCAAACGAATCGAAATACAAAAGAAGAAAAAATTATAGATCCTTTAGGGCAAGCTGCGGAGAGTCAATTTAGGATTCAGAATTATTTACGTAAACATTATAATGGGCAAATACCTGTTATAGGACGTGCAGCATGGTTTCCATCAGTAGCTATTCATAATAAAGTTTCATTACCACTAGAAGTAAATAGAGACATTGTGTTTGATGTAGATTCCTTATTTAATCCACAAGAATCTATGGATAAAGCTTTTAGCTACTGGAAAGCTAATTTAGGATTTAGAGATTCTGAGTTATCAGTTAATGATTTTCAAAATATGATCAAGACTTTAATGCCTACATTCAATATAGTTGAATCTGTTGCAAGTACAGCTCTTGAATCAACTAAAAGTTATATTCAGATGACGAAACAACAAGCATCTATATTGCATTTTTTACGTGAACAGCCAACAGCTGTTATTCATGGTCCAGCAGGTACCGGTAAAACTATGCTGGCCATTGAAAAGGCTAAAATGTTAGCTGCTGAAGGTAAAAAGGTCTTATATTTATGTTTTAATGAGTTCTTATTATCATATGTGAAGGAGCATTATACATGTGATAATATAGTCTTTCATAATGTTAGGTCACTTGCAGAGAAGTTGATGCCTAATAGCAATTACTCTATTGCAGAGATTATTCCTCAATTTATTGAGTACTTTCAAAATGAATACGATGATCTAGAATGGTCTTATGAAAATGTAGTTATTGATGAAGGTCAAGATATTGATGAACGTATATTAGAACATATTTCTATATTAGTAGACATGTTAGGCGGTCATTATTATGTGTTCTACGATAAAAATCAGTATATAATGATGCATAAATCGACGCATTGGTTAGATACCTATGGGGATTGTCGCCTTGTATTGTATAAAAATTGTCGCAATACTGCTGAAATAGCTAAGACTGTAGGCACAACATTAAGTGATATTAAGAAAGATGCTTACATAAATGAGCTATCTGGGATACAACCACTTGGATCATTTTACAAGAATGAAAATGAATTACGTACCATCGTTACAAAGTTTGTTACAAAAATGATTCAAGATAAGGTAAGACCTGAAGACATTGTTATTCTTACTACAAGTAGTGTTCCTAATAGTATGTTAAAAAATATTTCTGCTATAAATGGAGTATCTATCTCTACTGAGCCAAAGAAAAATAATATATTGTTCACATCTGTTCGTAAATTTAAAGGCTTAGAAGCTAAAGCGGTTTTACTAATTGATATTTTAGTTAATCGTCTTACTAATGAATTACATAAACGTTTGGTTTATGTAGGTTCATCTCGGGCAAATACATATTTACAATTAGCATTCTATGATAATGTACCTAATGAAAATTATAAGCTCATTCTAAATCATTTAGGTGTAAATGAAATCAATGGACCTAGTAAAGAGGCTCTATTAGATACATTTGGTCTTGATTTATTAAAATAATTTTTTGATGCGTTATTTTTTTCGCATACACTTTTGTACAATATACATGTAATCAGTTAGTTATTCTAATGTTGTTTTATAGTATAGAGGTGTATGGTATGAAAACAGATGTTATCAAAGAAGCTCTTGAAAGTGTAAAAAAAGAAGATCCTAAATTATACGAGGATGTAGTGGAATATATTTCTACCAATAGAAATAAAACCGGTGTTCATCCTAAAGGGGTGTATCAAGAACATAGTTGGCCTAATATTATAGGACCCATGCCTGGACCATTTCCACATCCACGGAATCCATTTGAACAAAACCCATTTGGTGTATTCTGGCCATTGGCTGGTTTATATCTATTCTATAAATTAGTTAGAAAGGTATGGCGATTATTACGAGGCAAGAATCAAAATATTTCTTTAGATGATATTATTACGTATATAAATAATCATAATTAATGTGTTGTAAGGGAGAGTAATAATGAGTTCAAGAAAGTTAAAATTAGGTGATATTGTATTTTGTCAACGAAGTAACTTTTTCTTTGGTGATGTATATCAACATTATGGCGTATATGCTGGATATCATAAAATTATCCACTATATAAAAGGAAATTCGCCACTTGATGGACGCATTGCTGAAACTAGCATTGAAGAGTTTTGTGATGGAGATACCTTATATATTGCTGAGGACGATAGTTTATTATCTATTTTCCAAGACTCTGATGTAACTGCTAGATTTTATGGGCCCCGTAAAACTGTACAACGTGCAAAATCTATGATTGGAAAAGGCGATTATAACTTGTTTGGCCATAACTGTGAACACTTTGCTATTTGGTGTAAAACAGGTCAACTAGAATCTACACAACTTAGTATAGAAGGTATGGCAGCTAGATTTCTACGACCATCACGTGGACCATTGAAATGGTTAGCTGATGAAATTTGGCGCGTAGAGGCCAAGTATTAGTAGTAACTATATGGAACTAGCAATGCAGTAAAACATGTGTTGCTAGTTCTAACTTTCAAAAAAAGCAAAATATTAAAAATAATTGTTGACACACACGGATACGTGTATTATAATTACATCATAAGGTGAAAGTAATCACCAACATGTAGAACAGAAAGACTTAGATTCTAACAGCAATCCTATGACATACATAACTTGATTAAGATGAGTATAGAATCTAGTATAATTTCATAGTTATCGTTCATAAATGATTCATAAGGTTAGACACTAGCAGCAATCATTTGATTAAATAACCAGAGAAAGTAGTTATGGAGACCCTTTGGTCTAGAGTATCGTGTCTAGTTATCCTTAGCCTCAGTGAGGTTAGTAATTGTCTTGAACTTTGTATTGTAACCGCTCATGGTTGTCTTGTTTATTTTGCTTTCAAAATTTACGTTGTGATAATCCGCAGCGGTTTTTTATATGCCAAGGAGATATGAACTATGAATACATTTATGAACGCTTTAACAAACAATGAAAAATCCTATACCGCTAATGGTGGTACTGCGTATCATACGAGTGGCAGTCCTCTTGTGGACCTTAATTTCTCTGTGCCTGCATTGCGTCAGGTCGCAGTTAATTTTTATGGTAAAAGTAAACATGACCGCTATTTCTATGGTGCACATCGCTCTATGGATGCAGTGGATGCATTGCGCTTATTCATTACATCCTATGATGAAGACCCTCTGTATACCATGAAATGGCTTATGTATGCTCGCCATATTAAGCTAGGTCTTGGCGAGCGTGATGTATTTCGTATGATGCTCACTAAAATTGGTGACTTGCATCCAGAGATGGCATTGCAGTTCATCATCGGCACCGAGTTATGGAACTATGGTCGTTGGGATGATGTGTTACGCATCTTTTTTGATACTACAAGTGGTATCTTACACGATGGACTAGGGGCGTTAATAGCTAATCAGTTTAGACGTGATGTAATGGCGTGTGGGCTTGGCGATTCTATTAGTTTATTAGCTAAATGGATGCCGTCCAATAATACATCGTCTAAGCAAAAACGTTCTGAGGCGGTTATTTTACAATCCTTATTACATCTAAGTGCACGAGAGTACCGTAAAACTCTGTCTAGATTGCGCGAACATCTAGCGGTGGTAGATCGCAAGGCTTCCCTTAACCAATGGAACGATATTAATTATAATCATGTACCATCTAAGGCGAATCTTAAATATCGTAATGCCTTTTTAAAACATGATGAAGAACGCCGCCAAGCGTATCTTACATCATTAGAAAAGGGCGATGATTCTGTTAAGATTAATGCCAATTCTATGTTCTTATATGATATTGTACAAGCCTATATAGACAATAATAGTTGCTGGAGGAATATTTTAAGACCGTATGACGAAACGCTAGAACAATTGTGGAATGCCCAAGAATCTCCTAAGGATTATGACGATATCTTAGTTATACGCGACGGGTCTGGATCTATGGGGCAACAACTATCTGGTAATAGTTCCATTACCGCACTTAGCGTGGCAGACTCTATTGCATTGTATTGTGCACAGCATAATAAGAATGAATCTTTTAAAAATCGATTCATTACCTTTAGCAATCGCCCTCAGATGGTAGACATTTCGATGTGTGAAACTTTGCGAGATAAGCTTAGACGCTTACATCGCTTTGACGATTACAGCAATACGGATATAGAGGCAACCTTTGACTTAATTCTCGATACCGCTGTTAAAAATCATTTGCGTCAAAATGAGTTACCTTCAGCATGCCTTATCATTTCTGATATGCAGTTTGATCAGGCTACAAAGCATGAGGATAATACAACCGTTATTGAATCATGTCGTCAGAAATTTGAAGCTCTTGGGTATACAATACCTCGGCTTATTTTCTGGAATGTATCGGTCTATGCGCATAATACAATTCCTGTACAAATGCATCCAAGCGGTGTCATTCTCGTATCTG
>ERZ773069.670-NODE-670-length-21737-cov-18.677613_pt1 | contig 21737 bp, 17 predicted proteins | sample MGYA00580619_ERZ773069 | MGnify/ENA primary metagenome ERZ773069 (study PRJEB29015, sample SAMEA2738007) | human oral metagenome | biome: human oral; feature: human-associated habitat; material: dental | place: China | collected 2108 ...
GTTTCATCGGCCATCCCTTTGGTGTAGGCATTGTCAGTTTCAAGTACATGATGGGAAGCGTCACGAGCTACGGCTTCAGCGCGATTTTCATTTATTATCTCTATGCGGCCGCCCCGCAGGGACTCGGGCTCACGCAACTCGAGGCATCCCAGTTTATCACGCTGGACATTGCGCTCGGCTCTATTTTCGGCACAATCGGCTCCTACATGGCGGACCGCGTCTTCGGCAACAGGCGAGCCTATCGCTTCTGTGCGATTACGGCGCCCATGTACTATTTTTCCTTTGCGATTCCGAATGTCGGCATGCTCGGCCTAATTCTCTACTGCGTGATCGGCTATGTGAACAGTGCAATCGCAGGCAGCTCGCTGTATTCCCTGCTCGGCAAGCTCTATGAACAGGGCGACAAGCGGCGCGACGGCGCGTTCTCGGTCATTTATGTGCTCTCGAACATCGGATCCATGTGCCCGGTTGTGATCGGCGGTATTGCGCTGGTCGCGGGCTATCAGGTGACCTTCTTCATCCTCGGCGTGATCGGCGCTCTCGGCAGCATTGTCTATCTGATTCTCGAAAAGCGCGCCTTCGGACCACTCGGCATGGAGCCGGACGACCCGCTGCCGCCGGCCGAGCGGAAAAAGGCAGTCGCACTCCTCATCACGTTCTTCCTTGCGTTCGGCAGTGTGCTCTATCTGCTGTTCCACTACAATGTGTTGACCATCACAAGCTTTGCAAACATCATCAGCGTCTTCACGCTGATTCTGCCGGTCATCTATTTCATCTACATTCTGCGCAGCAAGAAGATTACGGAGAAAGAGCGGAAGCGTCTGCCCTTCCTGATTCCGATGTATATCTCGAGTGCGTTCGCGATGATGGTCTGGTACCAGGCGACCACGATACTCTCGATTTATGCGGAGACCAGCGTCAACTTGGTGTTTTTCGGACACCGCGTGGCGCCGAGCATCTACATGACCATTCAGGCTTTCTTTGCCATCGGCATCGGCACGCTCTGCGCCGGTATCTGGAGCAAGATGGGCAGACACCAGCCTTCGGCGGCCTGGAAGATGGGCTTCGGCACCATGTGCTACGGCCTCGGCACCCTGCTCATGATATTGCCGTTCCAGCTCTATGCGCCGGGCGTCAAGGTGAGCCCGTTCTGGCTGATTGGCTTTTACCTGATTGTGATCATCGGTGAGGCGATTTCGTATCCCTCGGGGAACGCGGCGGCTTCGGCGCTCGCGCCGGTTGCGTTTTCGACGCAGATGATGACAGTCTGGGGCTTCTCCGGCACGGCGGGAGCAAATCTCTCGACCCTGGCATCCAACTTCTACCATGAGGGCTCGGAGAGCCTCTATTTCCTCGGCATCGGCGGCAGCACATTGCTGGTCGGTCTGGTTCTGGTTCTCTTCTCGAAGCGTCTTGCGAAGGGCATGGGCTTAAGCGAAGGCGCGGAAGCAGCATAAGACAAATAACCCTCTGTCAATGAAATACGACAGAGGGTTATTTTATTTTTATATTTGTTAAGATTAATATAAATAATGGCGAGGGAGAGGGATAAATATCCTTGAAATTAAATAATAGAGCGATACAGTACAATTAGAAAGAGGTAATATTTCCCAATCACAGCGAGACATCAGACACAGTTACAACGGCGGTTTCGCCGATGAAAATCGGATGGGAAAGGAGGTCTGTTTCTTTTTTATTTGTTGAAGTAACTTTTTCATTGCGATAGGAGGTTCTTGTTTATGGAAGCAGTTGCAACAGCAGTACTCGATGAAAAGGAGAGAGAGCGGCAGGAACAAATCAAGAAGCTGCAGAACGAAACCTGTTTCATCGGCCATCCCTTTGGCGTCGGCGTCATGAACTTCAAGTTTATGATGGGACAGATTACCGGCTACGGGTATGACATCCATCTTTATTGATTACCTCTATGCGGCGGCACCGGCAGGTGTCGGACTGACGAAGGTGCAGGCATCGCAGATTATCACCCTGGATGCGGCTCTCGCATCCATCTTCTCGAGTGTCGATTCTTTCATGGCGGACCGCGTCTTCGGAAATCGAAGGGCCTATCGTTTTTGTACCATCACCGGACCTTTCTTCTATTTTTCACTCGCGATCCCGGGGCTCGGCATCGTCGGCGTGGTGCTCTACTGCTGCATCGGCTACATGAACAGCATGGTCGCCGGCAGCTCCATGTACTCGCTGCTCGGTAAACTCTACGCAAAAGGAGATGAGCGCCGCGACGGCGCCTTCTCGTACATCTATGTTATCTCGAACATTGGTGCGGCGATTCCGAGTATCAGCGGTACGGTCGCCCTGCTCTTCGGTTACCACGCGGCGTTTGCGTTCTCGGCAGCTGCGGCGATTGTGGGTTCCGCCTACTATCTCCTCGTGGAGCGCAAGGTCTTCGGCACCATAGGCGAGGAGCCGGACGACCTGATGCCGCCGGCGGCGAGAAAGCGCGCGGTGTACATTCTGATTGCCGCGGTCGTAATCACGGCGGTAATGCTGTACCTTCTTTTCAGCCGCCATATCATCACAATTACGACGTTTGCGAACACGGTGAGCACGATCGCAATCTTCCTGCCTGTGGTCTACTTTATCTATGTGATTACAAGCCCGAAGACCAGACCGGAGGAGAAACAGCATATCCTCTTCCTGCTCCCGATGTTCATTGCCTACTGCTTCACGCTTTTCATCAAGGGAGACGGCGCACCCTGCATGACAAGGTGCGCCGCTGCTATATCGAAAAGAAATGACTGCTGAGAGGGGCGGGGGTGGAATTCACTTGGTCGTTATGCTAATATAATAGACGAAAAAGATGCTTGCAGCATTCATTTTGTGCAAAATCAAGGCTTTTCAGGAGGAGATTTATGGAAGAATCGCAGAGACAAGAGGCGGTGGTCAAAATCCAGGCGGAGCGAAGCTTTCTCGGACATCCGAGGGGCATCGGCGTTCTGAGTTTCCGCTACATGACCAACTCGTTTGCAAACTACGGCATGATGGCAGTGCTCGTCTACTACCTTTACGCCGCGGTTCCGGGGGGCCTTGGGCTCGGAAAAACCGATGCCGCACAGCTTATGTCACTCTTTAACGCGCTGGTCATTCTGTTCAGCGCAGTCGGCAGCTACATGGCGGACCGTGTCTTCGGCATTCGCGGCGCGCTGCGTCTGAACGCTCTGGTTCTGCCGATTGCCTACATTGTCCTCTCGATTCCGGGACTCGGAATTCCGGGTTACGCGCTCTCGATGGGGCTCCTGCTCTTTGGCAGCATGATCTCCGGCAGAGCGCTCGACTCCCTGACCGGCAAAATGTATGCGAAGGGCGATAAGCGCCGCGACGGTGCGTTCGCGATTACCTATGTAATCTCTAACATTGGTGCGATGATTCCTAGCGTCACGGGCACCATTGCCCTGATCAGCGGTTACCACGCGGCCTTTGCGCTCTGCGCGGTGATGTCGACGCTCGGCTCTATCCTCTACCTGATTCTGGAGCGGATGATGTTCGGGCCGATCGGCGCGGAACCCGACGACCCGCTGCCGCCGAAGGCGCGGAAGACGACAATCGCAGCGATGCTCGGCATCATTGCCGTTGTGACCGTAGCGCTGGTTCTGCTCTTTACGCAGGGTATCCTTACGGTCAAGAGTTTCTCGAACATGGTGAGCACGGTCTCGCTCTTCATCCCGTTCGGTTATCTGGTCTACATTCTGACGAGTCCGAAGACACAGCCGGAGGAGAGAAAGCATATCTTTTATCTGATTCCGATGTTTATCTCCAGCAGCATTGCGATGCTGGTCTGGTATCAGGCGACCTCGATTCTCTCGATTTACGCGGAGACGAGCGTGAACTTGGTCTTCTTCGGACACAAGGTGACACCGGCCATCTACTGGACCCTGCAGGCGGTCTTTGCCGTGCTCTTCGGTTCGATGGTCACGGGTCTCTGGGGCAAGCTCGGCAACAAGCAGCCCTCGACGCCGGCCAAGATGGGCATCGGTACCGCGCTCTACGGCGTCGGCACGCTGATTATGGTGATTCCGTTTCAGATGTACGCGCCGGGCGTCAAGGCGAGCCCGTTCTGGCTCGTTGCCTTCTACGCGCTCGTGATTATCGGCGAGGCGATTTCCTATCCGGCGGGCAACTCGGCGGCGTCGATTGTCGCCCCGGCTGCCTTTTCGACACAGATGATGACGGTCTGGGCAATGGGGCTCTCGACCGGTGCCTCGCTCTCGACCCTGGTCTCGAACTTCTACCGGGAAGGCCATGAGAGCGGCTATTTTCTCGCAATCGGCGGCGTGACAGTCGCGGTCGGCTGCATTATTTTCCTGCTCTCGAAGAAGCTTGCAATCGGCATGGGCTTCCGGGAGAAGCAGTGAGACAGGTTTGATTCACTTCGGTAAGCCTCAGCGGAAGACGCTGATCCTGAATACAACAGTCACAACAGGAGGAAAAAGCAATGAATTACGATGCGAATATCAAGAGAATCCGTGAAATCATGGTGAGACTCCGCATGCTGGAGACCGCAAACAACATCATGTTCTGCGATCAGTGGCACGCAGGCCCCGAGGCCGGTTTTGACCAGACCACCAATGTGGAAATGTACTTAAGCGAGCTCAGCCAGCAGCTGGTCGAGAACGACGAAGTGAAGCAGCTGGTCGCAGACTTCGCTGATTTCGATAAGAGTCAGTATAAGAGCGACATTGACCGCGGCATGGTGCGCTACCTGAGCGACCGCTACAAGAACGCAACGCTGATTCCGCTGGAGCTCGGCGAGGAGCTGGGCCGCATCAACAACGACGGCAGAAAGGCTTGGCACGAATGCAAGAAGAACAACGACTTCCGGAGTTTCAAGCCCTATCTTCAGAAGCAGCTTGAGGTGCAGAAGCGCGTCGCAGAGGCGATTAACCCGAACGAGTCCGTGTTCCAGGTTCTCGTGAACTGCTGGGATCCGGACTGGAGACTCGATGAGATCGACAAGATTTTCGGCGAGGTGAAGCCGGAGATTGTGGAGCTCCTGAAAAAGACCGAGAGCTACAGAGACAGCATTGACACCTCCGTCATCGACTGCGATGTCGACAGAGCGACGAAGGAGAAGATTGTCAGAAAGCTCATGGATTACTACGGTTTCAACTGGAACCAGGGAATTCTCTACGAAGAGGAGCATCCGAGCTGCGTCTGCGCGGGCCCGAGAGATTCCCGTCCTTCGACCAATTATTCGAGAAACCTGTTCTACACGCTGCTCGGCGCTGCGCATGAGACCGGCCACGGTATGTACAACTACGGCTCCTCGCAGGAAGTCGTGGATGCGGGCCTCTGGGGCGGCATCGACGGCAGCATGCACGAGTCCCAGTCCAAGTTCTACGAGGACCAGGTAGGTCGTTCGCTCGAGTTCTGGACCGCTTTCTATCCGGAAATCCAGAAGGAAGTGCCGAAATTCCGCGAAATCCCGGTCGAGACGGTTGTCAGAGCGCTGAACAAGCCGAACCCGGGCTGGTCCAGAATGCAGGCGGACGAGCTCACGGTGCCGTTACACCTGATTCTCCGCTATGAGATGGAGAGAGATTACTTCTCGGGCAAGCTCACGATTGACGACATGGAAGAGGCGTGGAACACGCGCTACAAGGAGTACCTCGGCGTGACCCCGAAGAACGCTTCCGAGGGCATTCTGCAGGATGTCCACTGGAGCACGGGCTTCATCGGCTACTTCCAGGGCTATGCGCTGGGACTTGTCTACTCCTGCCAGTACCGCAACAGCATTCTGAAGGCGCATCCGGATGCTTGGAAGAAGCTCGCAAAGGGCGATATCTCCGACATCAACAGCTGGCTTGCGGAGCACATCCACAGCTACGGCCAGACCTATACGACGAGAGAGACCATCATCAAGGCGACCGGCGAGGATGTCAACACGAAGTACTATCTCGAGTATCTGAGAGGCAAGTTCACGAAGATGTAAGCGAAAAGCGCTTTGAGCGGAAAGCACTTTTGCAAGACAGAGGAAAGTGCAGGGGAACGCCCTGCACTTTTTCATTCGAATCTCATCCACCGAAAGGAGGCAACTATGAATCAGGCTGAAAAGGCAATTCTGAATGAGACGCCGCGTCTTGTCTACGGACGGGAAGAGCTGGACGACAAGGACGCGCTGCTCCTTACCTTTTTTGGAGATGGATTTACGGAGAAAGAGCAGGAACTTTTCTTCGCCGAAGCCAAGCGCATGGCAAAGTACATGATGGCGACTTCGCCCTGGGACGAGTACGCGGATGCCGTGAAGATTTACGCAATCGGCATCTGCTCGAACGAGAGCGGTGTGCGCGCGGACCATGCACGGACGCAGGCAGAGGCCGATGCCGACACACGGGACAGCTATTTCCACGCATCCTTCTGGACCTTCGGCATGCAGCGCCTCGTGGAAATCGGCGAGGAGGACAAGGGAAAGATCCGTGACCTCTACCGGAAGTATCTGCCCGATACGGACTACGCGATTGTGATGGTGAACTCCGAGGTCTACGGCGGCTCGGGCGGCGAAATCAGCATTGTCTCCCGGAACGATGAGTCGCTCGAGATGCTCCTTCATGAGCTCGGTCACACCATCGGCATTCTCTCGGACGAGTACTTTGCGGGCAACAGCTATGCCGGCGAGTATGTCAATATGTCGGCGGAATCGGATCCGAAGAAGGTGCGTTGGAGCCGCTTCATCGGTAAAAACGGTATCGGCGTCTACGAATACGACAACGGCGGTGACGGCTGGTATAAGCCGCACCAGAACTGCAAGATGCGCTATCTCGGGCGCCAGTTCCCGTTCTGCGAGGTCTGCAAGGAGGCGCTCCGCGACCAGTTTGCGGCCCATGCGAATGTGACGAAACTTTTCTGGCAGCAGTACGCGGACACCCTGCGGGAGAGCGCGGAGCCGCTCGATTTGAAGCAGTATGTCATTGTCCGGAAATGCGAGAAGAAGGAGACCGGCGCTGAGCTCGGCGACCGCCTGACCTTAAGCTTCTTTGACGCGGACGGCAAGCCGCTCCCGGCGCAGCCGAAAACCGCGGGCACATACCGCCTGCGCGCAGAGCTTTCTCACGATGCGGTCTACGGTGACGCTGTGCTGGAGACGAGCTTTGAAATCGAGCCGCCGGATCTCATTGACCTCACGGTCGAGAACAAAGTCTGCGACGGCAAGCCGATCGAGGTGAAGGCGACGCTTCACGACGCGCCGCCCTCGGACCTTCACTATGCTTACCGCGGCACCATGCCCTATGCGGCGGAAATCACGCATCTCTACGAGAGCGAGGAGCCGCCGGTGCTGCCGGGCCGCTATACTGTGACCGTCACGGCGACGGAAAAGGGCAGCGGCCGTTTGGTGAGCCGGAAGAGCCGGGAATTTGAGATTTCGCTGCACACGAGTTGCATTGCCGACCATAATACGCTTAAATATCCGGGCGCACAGCCCTATTACAACAACCAGACCATCGTCTTCACGGGAGAGGGCTACCGTGCGGAGGAGCTGGACAAATTTGAGGAAGATGCGAGACGGTTTGTCGAATATTTCCGCGCGCTGCCGCTCTACAAGGAGGCGGACCTGTACTTTAACTACTATACGGTGCAGGCGGTCTCCGAGGGCACACACATCGGCAAGGAGCCGAGCAACACCTATTACCATGTGAGCCGCAGCGATGAGGACAAGCTGGTGCAGACCGACGCAGGCACCCGTGCCGCGATGTACATGGCAAACAACGGCGTGACCTCGTTCTATAAGGCGGTCATTGTGCTCGTGAACGGCGTCTACGATGTGACCGGCACCACGGTCACGAACAAGCGCTTTATTGTCTATGCGCCGGTCAACGAGAAGGGCATGCGCTTTGCGGCGATGGAGCTTTTAAACTATCTGTCCGGCAAGCCCGAGGGCGTGCGCGCCGTGACGGAAGAAGAGAGAGCCGTGCAGCGGCGTGAATTCTTATCGGCTTTGTACCGCGAGTGGGAGGAGTATGACTACGCACCGGTGCTGAGCCATGCCTACAAGGAGGACTTCCCGGCCATCGGCGAGCCGGTTGACCTGACGCCGCACTTCCACACCTATGTGAACGGCAGAGAAGTCGCCGTGCCGTATCGGGTTCGCTACTTCACGGAGGAGAACGGAGAGCGCGGCGCGGAACTCAGCGAAGCGCCGAAGGATCCCGGCACCTACCGCGCCTTTGCGGAGCTGGTGCTCGACGAAGGCAAGGATACCTGCACGGCGGAACTCGACGGCCAGAAATATGCGCTGCCGCTTGCGCGCTATGAGACGAGATTCAAGATTCGCGTCTGCAACTGCACGTCCAAATAAGCGAGGACGGAAAACGGAGAGAGCAAACGGAACATAAGAAAAGAGGGCAGGAAAGATTTCCTGTCCTCTTTTTGCGTTCCGAATATGAAAGTTTGTCACTGCTGCAGCGCATTCTTGACGGCCTTCATGATGCCGTCGGAGCTCGAAGTCGCACCGCTTGCGGCGTCGACCTCGGCGGTCTGCCGGTCCAGAATTTCCTGAATGATCTTCTTTTTCGCGTCGTAGAAGTACTCTTCGTCGTCGTCTGTCTTCAGAATTTCGATGGCGGTGATTTTGCCGCCGGAAACCGTGACCTTCACTTTGATATTGCCGTTGTAGCCGACGCCTTTGCCCTCGTAGTCACCGTCCGGGACAGAGGCGGCAATGCCGCCGGCGCCTGCAGCCGTCGTACTTGCGTCTCCGGCTTTGCTTGCCGATTCGGGAGCGGCGGAACCGCCGTCCGCGCTTTCGGCAGCGGAAGTGCTTTCCGCCGGGGCTGTGTCCGCACTGCCTTGTTTTCCGGCCTGAACGGTGCGGAAGGCGAAGAGAAGCAAGAGGAGCATCAAAAGACTGATGCCGCCGTGCAGGCAGATCACTTTGCGCCGTCTCGCGGCGCGCTTTGCCGCGTAGTCCGGTGCGGTCGGCAGCGGCTTTTTGAGAAAGGCCTTTGTGAGCCGGAGCATGAGATAAATTCCGTAGAGCAGCGTGTAGAGCGCAAACTGCACGAGATACTCGCTCTTTCCCTTGCGAAGGCCGCCGGTGTAGATGAGGCAGATGTGCAGGTAGAGCAGTCCGTAGAAGAGGTAGGAGAGCCGCTGCAGCTGTTTCCAGCGCTTTGCGCTCATCTTCCGCCGCACAACCTGAAACGAGGTGACGGTGAGCGGCAAAAGGAGGAGTATCATTGCGAGCGAGAAACAGGTCGCAATCAGTTCATAGCTCTTTAACTTGCCGGCGTTGGTAAAGAGCAGGACAAAGTAGTGTTGTCCGTAGGCGATGTTGTGCGAGAGCGTCAGAATCGAGGCCGCAATCGCAATCTGCGCGCGGAGACTCATCATGACGCGCTGCAGACGGCTCTTTGCTGGGAGCACAATCGCATACATGACCCAGAGGAACATGGCGCCCGCGAGTACGCCGCGCCGCAACAGGCGGTTGACCAGGTAGGCGAGCGGCGGTACGGTCAGCTGTTTCGGCAAAAAGATGCTGAGAAGCGAGAGCAACACAAAAAACAGATAGAAAAAAACCGGCCGGCGCCGGATCTGCTTCTCCAGAAGGGAGAAGCAGAGACCGGTGACGGCCAGACAAAGCACTAAACTCATTTTGCCTCCACGGTGAAGCTGAGATCCGGATAGCCGTCTGCGGAGAGGGTGACCGGGTAGGAGGAAGCGCCGTCAAAAATCTTGACATCGCCGTTCTCACCTGCGGTCGTCGCGTCGAGCTTCACGCTGCCGTCCTCGTTGAACGCGGTTGCGCCGAACTTTCTCGCTTTGCCGCCCTTATACTCGGTCTCGCCGACCTTTGCCGCGGAAGTAGTATTCAGGTAGTCCGCGACGGTGAGGCCCTGTGCGTTCTCTTTCAGCGAGAGCTTGTTGTCCGCAAAGCTGAAGTCATCTGCCGTGAGTCCCGAATCCACCGTGCAGCTGAACGAGACATCCGAGAGCTTGTCATTCGAGAAGACAAACTGATAGGTGCCCGGCTTTGCCTCCTTCGGAAGCGTGAGGACGCCTGCGGTTGCGGTGTCAACCTTGACATCGGAATCCGCACGGCGGTAAATCACGCGGGAGAGCTTGTACTCGTCGGAACCGGTGCTGAGCGTGTAGTTAATCTTGCTGCCGTCGGCTGTGTAGGTGACTTTCTCATCGCCGGTGACCTTGTAGTCGGCCGGAGCGAGGTTCTTCACGAAGAGATCCGTGTCGACCTCGACATCGTCGCCGTCCTTCACGAGATAAGTGACCTTCTTGATGGTCTTGCCGCCGATGTCGGCGAAACGCTCATACTGCTTGGCCGCCTTGTGCGCCTTGTCCTCGAAGGCTGCCGCGGAGAAGGCAATTTCTTCCGGCTTTAACCAGAGGTTATCGAGGTGCTTTAAGCCGTATTTTGCGCCGTCCGAGGTCTCGAGCACAGCGCCCTGCAGCGTGTCCGGATCGACATCGACACCCTTTAAGTCGAGCTCGTAGTTGCCGTAGTTCGAAGTGGTTGTGATCGAAGCCTTGACATCCGCTGCCTTCGTGACCTTGCCGAAGGTCTTCGAGAGCGTGCCGTCGGAATTCAGAACCTTGTACTCGGCGGGCTGTGCGCTCTCTTCGCCGGTCACATTGCCGACAAGGGTCAGAATCGGGTTCTTTGCCTCCTTCTTTTCTTCGATGGCCTTCTTGGCATCCTCGTAGAGCGGCTTCGCGATTGCGACATTGACGTCCGCGACACCGTTGTAGACAGAGGTCTCACCCTGCTCCTCGGCAAAGGCACCCTTATATTTCTTGTACTTGCCGACGGTCGGAGAGGTGACTGCGTCGTACTCGCCTTCCTTCCGGAAGCCTGCCGCTTCGACGGCATCCGCCTTGTCAAGCTGCGCCTTGGTGGTCTTCGAGTACGCCTCCGGCTGAACATCCTTCAGCTCGCCGTAGTAGTAGTCCGCGTAGGGCACATTCATTTTGACGAAGACATATTCGTCGGACGAAAGTGCCGGGACCTCGGCCGCCGCCTCGGTGCCCGCCGCTGCGCTCGAAGCTGCGCTGCTGTCCGCGCTTGCCGCCGTTGTCTCACCCGTCTTGCCGCCGCAGGCCGCGAGGAGCGCTGCCGCCACGAGTGCCGGAAGGACGCGATAAAGCTGTTTTCTCATGAGAAAAATCCCCCTTTGTTGTGCTTTGCTATTAGCGACTTCTAATGCAACGTTATTATGCACTAATACAGAGAAAGTCGTCAAGCGAAAGATGAATTGCGCGTTTACTTTTGATGACCTTACGGGTATACTTTGAAAAAAGCCGCGGCACGCCTGCGGCGGAGAGGAAACAGAGATATGGAAGATTTCGAGTACGAAGAGGGACCGGTCGGCAGCGAAGATCTGATCGGAGAAATTGCAAATATGTATCCGGAGACACAGGACTTTTTGTCGAGTCTCGGCATGCATTGTTTCGGTTGCGCAGCGGCCGGTGCGGAGACACTCGCCGAGGCCTGCCGCGTGCACGGGCTGAACACATTTAAGGTCAAACGGGAGTTGAACCGGATTATCACGGAAAATCCGGCTTGACAGCCGCGCATCATTCGACTAAAATAGCGGAAAATCAAATTGCAAACCGTTGATGCGGAGATAACGGCGATGATGCTTCTACAGAGAGTCTGCGATGCTGAGATGCAGATGAAAAACAAGTCGTCAAATGGACCGCTGAGGGCGCAGGGAAAGCCGTGGGGCAAGTATTCTGCGACGTGAGGGCATACGTCAGTTGCCGGGGATATGTTGGTATCCCGACAAGGGTATGGTTTTACCATAAAACAGGGTGGCACCGCGGAGTTTATGATTTCGTCCCTGGCAGCATGTTGACGCATGTCTGCCGGGGATTTTTTTGTGCCGGCGGACAGCGCGGACCAAGAAGGAGGCAAAGCATGAAAACATTTCCGAGTCTGGAGACGCTGAAAGACTACCGGGACAGCGGACAGTACACGATGGCGGCACTTGCGACGGAGCTCTACGCCGATTTGAGAACCCCGGTCGAGGTGCTGCGGATACTGCGCGGACAGGGTTCCCACTGTTTTCTCTTTGAGTCGGCGGAGGATAAGGAGCGCTGGGGGCGTTACAGCTTTCTCGGCTACGATCCGGGACTCACGATCCGCTGCCTCGACGGCGAGATCGAAATCGGAGAAGAAAAGCACCGCACGACGCACCCGAAGAATGAAATCCGGGCACTGCTCGATCGGTACCGCGCGCCGCGCATTCCGGAACTCCCGCCTTTTACCGGAGGCCTGGTCGGTTACTTTGCTTACGATTATGTGAAATACGCGGAGCCGACCTTGCGGCTCGCGAACGGGGACCGCGAGGGCTTTCGGGATGTGGATCTCATGCTCTTTACGAAGATCATCGCCTTTGACCACCACCGGCAGAAAATCATCCTGATTGTCAATGTGGCGCTCGACAAGCTGGAAGAGAACTATGCGGCGGCGCTCGAGACCTTGCGGGAGATGCGGAAGCTTTTGCAAAGCGAACCGCCGGTCGAGAAGACGGGTGGACATGTCATCTCGGACTTCCGCCCGCAGTTCACGGCGGAGGAATATGCGGCGCTGGTCGAGAAGACGAGACATCATATCCACGAGGGTGATATTTTCCAGCTGGTGCTGAGCAACCGCCTCGAAGCGGACTTTTCGGGGTCGCTCCTCAATACCTACCGGGCGCTCCGGACCCTGAACCCTTCGCCCTATCTCTTCTTCCTGTCGAGCCCGACTCTCGAGGTTGCGGGCGCTTCGCCGGAGACGCTGGTCAAACTCGAGGACGGCGAACTGCACACCTTCCCGCTTGCCGGCACGAGACCGCGCGGCAAGAACGCGGCAGAGGATGCGGCACTCGAGCGAGAGCTGCTCGCGGATGAAAAGGAACTCTCCGAGCACAATATGCTCGTGGACCTCGGCAGAAACGACCTCGGAAAAATCAGCCGCTTCGGGACGGTTGCGGTTGAGAGACTTCGGGAAGTGCTCCGCTTCTCGCATGTCATGCACATCGGTTCGGCGGTCCGCGGTGAAATCCGTGAGGACTGCGATGCGCTCGATGCCATTGATGCGGTGCTCCCGGCGGGGACGCTCTCCGGTGCGCCGAAGTACCGCGCGATGGAGCTGATTGCGGAGATGGAGAAGGAAAAGCGCGGCATTTACGGCGGCGCAATCGGCTATATCGATTTCAACGGAAACCTGGATACCTGCATCGGCATACGCCTCGCCTATCGGATGAAGGACAAGGTCTATGTGAGGAGCGGCGCCGGGCTGGTCGCGGATTCGGTGCCGGAGAAGGAGTATGCGGAGTGCCGCAACAAGGCGGCGGCCGTGCTGAGAGCCATTGAGGAGGCGGCAGATGATACTTTTGATTGACAACTATGACAGCTTTTCCTATAACCTGTACCAGTTAATCGGGAGCCTCACCGGGGAGATGGAAGTCATCCGGAACGATGCGCTGACCGTCGAAGAAATCGCAGCGAAACAGCCGGACGCGATTATTCTCTCGCCGGGTCCCGGCCGTCCGGAGGACGCCGGCGTCACGGTCGAAGTGATACGGAAACTCGGCAAAAAAATTCCGCTGCTCGGCGTGTGCCTCGGTGAACAGGCCATGTGTCTCGCCTACGGCGGCAAAGTCGGCTATGCGAAGCAGCTGATGCACGGCAAGCAGTCGAGAACCGTGCTGGACACCAACAGCGTCTTGTTCCGGGGACTGCCGGAGCAGGTCGAGGTGGCGCGCTATCACAGTCTCGCCGCCGTCGAGGAGACGCTACCGTCCGTGCTCCGCGTGACGGCGCGGACGGCAGACGGCGAGATTATGGCGATTGAACACAAGAATTACCCGGTCTACGGCGTGCAGTTTCACCCGGAATCCATTCTCACGCCGACAGGCACGGCGATGGTCAAAAATTTCCTGCGGGCGGCAAAAATCCTCGCATAAGCAAAACAGCAAAAGGAGAATCCAGACGATGATTAAGGAAGCGATTATCAAAATTGTCAACAAAGAAGATCTGAGCTACGACGAAGCCTATGCGGTGATGAACGAGGTCATGAGCGGCGAGAGCTCGCAGGTGCAGAACGCGGCCTTTTTAGCGGCCATGTCCACAAAGAGCGCAAAGGCGGAGACGACGGATGAGATTTCGGGCTGCGCGGCGGCGATGCGCGCCCACGCCATGAAGGTGGAGTACGACAAGCCGACCCTGGAAATTGTCGGCACAGGCGGTGACGGCGCCAAGACCTTTAATATCTCTTCGATTTCCGCGCTGGTCGCGGCCGCGGCCGGCATCAAGGTCGCAAAGCACGGCAACCGCGCGGCGTCCTCCGACTGCGGCTCCGCGGACTTCCTCGAGGCCTCCGGCATCAACATCAACCAGGACCCGGAACTCTGCAAGAAGCTGCTCGATGAGATCAATATCTGCTTCCTCTTTGCGCAGCACTACCATGCTTCGATGAAGTATGTCGGCGCAATCCGCCGCGAACTCGGTTTCCGCACGGTCTTTAATATTCTGGGACCGCTCACGAATCCGGCGTCTCCGCAGTATTTTGTACTCGGCGTCTACGACGAGTACCTTGTGTGGCCGCTCGCAAATGTCCTGAAGCGCCTCGGTGTCGAGAGAGCACTTGTGGTCTACGGTCAGGACAAGATGGACGAGATTTCGGCGAGCGCGCCGAGCACTGTCTGTGAGCTCCGTGACGGCAGCTTTCACTCAGCTATCATTAAGCCCGAGGACTTCGGGCTGCAGCGCGGCAAAAAAGAAGAGCTGGTCGGCGGAAACCCGGCGGAGAATGTGCGGATTGCGCGGGAAATTCTCTCCGGCGAGGAGCGAGGCACGCGCCGCACGGCAGTGCTCTTAAATGCGGGCGCGGCGCTCTACATCGGCGGCAAAGCCGAGAGCCTCAAAGAGGGCGTACAGCTTGCCGGGCGTCTGATTGACGAGGGCAAGGTGCTTGAGACCTATGAAAAATATATCCGTCTCTCGAATGAGGCGGCAAAGTGACGGGCACCGTTCTGGACGCACTCGCGGCACATGCGCGGGAGCGCGTCGAAGAGAAGAAGAGAAAGCTGCCGCTCGCGGAATTGAAGCGGCAGCTTAGAGAAAGAGAAGCGCTTAGCGGGTTTCCCTTTGAAACGGCGCTCCGGGAACCGGGACTCTCGGTGATTGCGGAGGTCAAGAAGGCCTCTCCTTCGAAGGGCGTGATTGCCGAGCACTTTCCCTATCTTGAAATCGCAAAGGCCTATGAGGCAGCCGGGGCATCCTGTATCTCGGTGCTGACCGAGCCGAAGTGGTTTCTCGGGGATGACCGCTATCTCCGCGAGATTGCGGCAACGGTCTCCCTTCCCTGTATCCGGAAGGATTTTACGGTGGACCCCTATCTCATCTACGAGGCGCGGGAACTCGGCGCCTCGGCGGTGCTCCTCATTTGCGCTTTGCTCGGACGGTCGGAACTCGAAGAGTACCTCGGCATCGCGGAGGAGTTAGGGCTCTCGGCGCTCGTCGAAGCGCACGATGAGGAAGAAGTGGGAAGGGCGGCGGAAGTCGGGGCGCGCCTGATCGGCGTTAACAATCGCGACTTAAAGTCCTTTTCGGTCAATATGGAAAACAGCCTTCGCCTCCGCGCGGCGGCGCCGGACAACTGCATTTTTATCGCGGAGAGCGGCGTGCGGACACCGGCCGACACGCGGGCACTTCGGACAGTCGGCGCGGACGGCATTCTGGTCGGTGAGGCGCTGATGCGTGCGGAGAATAAGGCGGAACTGCTTCAGGCACTCCGGAAGGGCTATGAGGAGGCCTGAGATGGCGACAGAACTGAAATTCTGCGGGATGCGGCGGGAAGCGGATATCCTCGCGGCAAATGCCTGCCTGCCGGACTACATCGGCTTTGTGTTCGCGGCGGGCGCAAGACGCGCCGTGAGTCCGGAGACAGCGAGAGAGCTCCGGGGCGCGCTCGATTCCCGGATACGGGCGGTCGGCGTTTTTGTGGATCAGAGTCCGGAGGAAATCGCGGAGATTGCGGCACAGGTGCCGCTGGATTGTATTCAGTTACACGGAAACGAGAGCGAGGAGAGTTTGGAACGGGTGCGCGCCCTGACCGGGAAACCCGTATGGCGGGCGTTTCAGGTCACGGGGAACGAAGTGTTGGTGCGGGCTGAGGAGAGCCGGGCAGATCTCCTGCTTTTTGACAGCGGCAAGGGGAGCGGCAAAACTTTTGCCTGGGAGTGGCTCAGAGACTTTTCCCGCCCATATATGCTGGCGGGCGGCTTGGACACAGAGAATGTCGGCGAAGCAATCAGAACACTTTCGCCGCGCGGGGTCGATGTGAGTTCGGCACTCGAGACAGACGGGCAGAAAGACCCGGAGAAGATGCGAGCTTTTGCGGAAGCTGTCCGCAGAGCGGATTCGGAGACAGAGAGGTAAAACCATGGCACAGGAAACAGAGAGAGACGGGCGCTTCGGCGTCCACGGCGGACAGTATATCCCGGAAACCCTGATGAATGCGGTGATTGAGCTCGAAGAAGCTTACAAGCGCTACAAAGATGATCCGAAATTCAACGCGGAACTCACGGAGCTCCTGAACGAGTATGCGGGGCGGCCGAGCCGTCTCTACTATGCGAAGCACATGACCGAGGACCTCGGCGGCGCAAAAATTTACTTAAAGCGCGAGGACCTGAATCACACCGGCGCCCACAAGATCAACAACGCGCTCGGCCAGGCACTGCTCGCCAAGTACATGGGCAAAAAGCGCCTGATTGCGGAGACCGGCGCGGGTCAGCACGGTGTCGCGACCGCGACGGTTGCGGCGCTCTTAAACATGGAGTGTGTCGTCTACATGGGCGAAGAGGATACGGTGCGCCAGGCGCTCAATGTGTACCGCATGCGCCTGCTCGGCGCCGAGGTTGTGGCAGTGAAGACCGGAACCAGAACCTTGAAGGACGCGGTCTCCGAGGCGATGCGCGAGTGGACCGCGCGGATTGAGGACACGCACTACTGCATCGGCTCCTGTATGGGGCCGCATCCGTTCCCGACCATGGTGCGCGACTTTCAGGCAATTATCTCGAAGGAGATTAAGGAAGAGATGCAGCGGAAAGAGGGGCGTCTCCCGGACGCCGTGATTGCCTGCGTGGGCGGCGGCAGCAATGCAATCGGCTCCTTCTACCATTTTATCGGCGACAAGTCCGTGCGCCTCATCGGTTGCGAGGCGGCGGGCAGAGGCATTCACACCATGGAGACGGCGGCGACCGTCAATGTGGGCTCGCTCGGCATTTTCCACGGGATGAAGTCCTATTTCTGCCAAGACAAGTACGGCCAGATTGCGCCGGTCTACTCGATTTCGGCCGGACTCGACTATCCGGGAGTCGGGCCGGAACACGCCTATCTCCATGATCTGCACCGCGCGGAATATGTGCCGGTCACGGACGACGAGGCAGTCGATGCGTTTGAATATCTTGCGCGGACCGAGGGCATTATCCCGGCGATTGAGAGTGCCCACGCGGTGGCGTATGCGAGAAAACTCGCGCCGACCATGGACAGGGACAAGGTGATTGTCGTCACGCTCTCCGGGCGCGGTGACAAGGATGTCGCGGCAATTGCGCGCTACAGAGGGGAGGATCTCCATGAGTAACATCAGACAGGCGTTTCAAAACGGCAAAGCGTTTATTCCCTTTATCACCTGCGGGGATCCGGACCTCGAGAGCACCAAGCGGAATGTGCGGGCGGCAGTCGCGGCCGGTGCGGACCTCGTGGAACTCGGCATCCCGTTCTCCGATCCGACGGCGGAGGGTCCTGTGATTCAGGCAGCCAATCTCCGCGCGCTCTCGGGCGGCGTCACGACCGATGCGGTCTTTCGGATGGTGGCGGAGCTCCGCGAAGAGCTCACGACGCCGCTCGTCTTCATGACCTATGCGAATGTCGTCTTTTCCTACGGCATTGCGCGCTTCGCGGCGCGCGCGGCGGAAGTCGGTATTGACGGTATCATCCTCCCCGATGTGCCGTTTGAGGAGAAGGAGGAGTTTGCGCCTGCATTCCGGGCAGTCGGCATCGACTTTATCTCTATGATTGCGCCGACTTCGATGGCGCGCATTCGGGAAATTGCGGCTGCGGCCGAGGGTTTTCTCTATGTGGTCTCTTCGCTCGGCGTGACCGGCGTGCGGCAGGAGATTAACACAGATCTTTCGGGCATGTTCGCATCGGTGCGGCAGGCAAACCCGTCGCTTCCGGCCGCCATCGGCTTCGGTATTTCGACGCCGGCACAGGCCAAGCGCATGGCGGCGGTTGCGGACGGCGTGATTGTTGGCTCCGCGATTGTCCGCATCATGGCGGAAAAAGGGTGCGAGGCCGACGAGGAAATTGCGCGCTATGTGCGGGAGATGAAAACGGCAGCAAATACTTTCCAATGAGCGCTAAATGTGTTAAAAAGGAACCATACGAACAAAATACGGAAACAGGCGCCGAAAGTGTCGGAAAATAGCAAATAAGATAGAAAATTTTGAAGTTATACTTGACAGTTCTTGGTGTTTTGTGACAAACTAGCACCCTGTAAGCCTTGCGTCCGGCTTCGGGACTTGCCAGCTGAATTCGTAGAAACGAGCAGCCAAAACAGTGCGAAGGTGGGACAGAATGAGGGAAAAGGGTAGCAGAAGAGACATGGAACACCGGCTCTATCTGACCATGACAGTCTTGGTCACGGTGATTCTTCTCTGCAGTTTGGGGTTTACCCTTGCGATGGATATCGCCAGAGAGCGGAAGGCGTTGGATCGTAAGATTACCGATGCGGCAACCTATGTCGCCGAGCTTCGGGGGGTTCACGACATGCTCGAAGCGGGGTATCCGGATCCGGGGGTGACCGAACAGCTTGAGGCGATTACCGAGTTCGTCTCGGGCATCGACTCCATTCTGATTGCAGATCGCAACGGCTTGCGCTTCTATCAGACTAGTCGTCATATGGCGGGCGATATGTATGTGGACGGAGATGAGACGCGCATCCTCACGGGAGCAGCGCCGTACATCACGACCGTCCAGGGTACGGACGGCCCGTTGCACTGCGCCTTTCATGCGATTCGGAATGCAGAGGGCGTGACGGAAGGTTTCGTCATGGTTTCGGTTGCTGTTTCAAAAATCACGGGACAGAGTCAGCAGATTATGCTGGTCTATGTCGCGATGTTTCTCGCCATGCTGCTGCTCAGCATTCTGCTGACCGGCGCCTTTTTCCGTTTTCAGCGGACCGTGCTCCTCGGCCACGAGCCGGTGGAACTTCTGAGTCTCTATGTGAAACAGGATGAGGTCATCAATTCTCTCGCGGAGGGCATTGTCTCGGTCGGGCAGAACGGAAAGATTCTGTTTGCCAACAAGCCGGCGGAGCTCTTGCTCGCCGGGCAGAGCGGCGCGCTGGTCGGAAAATCCTTAAAGGAAGTGTTTCCGGACACGCACTTTGAGCAGATTCTCGAGGATGGTACCGCCGTCATGAATCAGGTGTATGTGAACGGAGACCAGACCCTGTTGATCAATGAGGTGCCGGTGACCGAGCACGGCGAGCAGCCCGGCGGGGTGCTCCTCATTCTGCAGGACAGAACGGAGGCGCTTCGTCTCTCCGACGAACTCTCCGGCGCGCGCAACATGATGGACACGCTGCGCGCCTTTAACCACGAGTTTCTGAATAAGCTGCACATCATTCTGGGCTATTTGCAGACGGGAGAAATTGACAAGGCAAAGGAATTTATCATAAACTCTAATCTTGTCTCCAGTCAGTCTGTCCGGGATACGGCAAATGCACTGCGTGTGTCGGAGGTCTGTGCGCTGGTCATCGGCAAAATGATGCATGCGGCCGAGAGCGGCATACGCCTGAGCCTCGAGCCCGGCAGCAGTCTGATGGAGCGGGACCTTCTGATGGAACCCGGCGAATATGTGACCGTCATAGGGAATTTGCTGGAAAATGCCATCGAAGAACTCAAGGAGAGCGGCGAAAAGAACGGAGAGATTCACCTCGGCGTCTTTGCCAAGCCGGGGGTCAATGTGATAAGTTGCGAGGACAGCGGCAGGGGCATAGACTCCGCCATGCTGGATCGTATCTTTATAAGGGGTGTCAGCACGAAGGGAAAGAACCATGGCACGGGTCTCTACCTGGTCAAACAGGTGGCGGACAAGTACGGCGGTGAAGTCTCCGTCGAGACAGAGCCTGGTGAGGGCAGCTGTTTTACGATAACCCTGACCGCTTTACAGAGCGCAGAGCGCCGGAAAGGAGTAGAGTGATGTATCGAGTATTGATTGTAGAAGATGACCCGATGGTAGCATCCATTGACCGGAGTTATGTCGAGAGGACCGCGGAATTTACGGTCGTCGCTGTATGTAAAAACGGAGAGGAGGCACTGGAACTCTTTCAGACCGAGGAAATTGACCTCGTCGTGCTGGACTACTACACGCCCGGCATGAACGGAGATGAGTTCTTGGATAAGCTCCACGAGACCGGCATGCGCCCGGAGGTCATCATGGTGACTTCGGCAAACAGCGTGGAGATTGTGCAGGAGCTCCTGTCCCGCGGCATCAGCGATTACCTTGTAAAGCCCTTTGAGTACGATCGTTTCCGCGAGGGACTGGAGCGCTTCCGCAGAAGAAGAGAAGTGTTGCAGGACGCCGGAACGGGAATGCGGCAGGAAGAGATTGACCGCATGCTCTCCCGCGGTGCCGCCGAGCGACTGCAGGATTCCGAGCCGCTGCCGAAGGGGATGAACCGCCAGACGCTTTCTCTGGTGCGCGAATATCTTCGGAATCACCTCGGACAGCGCTTTACGAGCGAGGCGATTGCGACGCAGATAGGCCTTTCCCGCATCACGGTGCGCCGCTATGTGAGTTTCCTTGTGGAGCGCGGTGAGCTCACGAGCACCATTGACTATCAGACCGGCGGCAGACCCGGTATTCTCTATCAATACCGCGAATTCCAATAAAAAAACAGAATCATTCGGATGATGTATCGTGCAAAGAGCGGATTTTCGGGAAGGGAAATCCGCTCTTTTTGTTTTCGGTAAAAAAAAGCTTGCAAAAATTTATGGAAATTTTATAATTATACCGCTACAGTTTCCAAACGTGAAAGGGGAAAATTATGGAAACACTCATGGGTTACTTTGGCAAGTACGCCGCAGCAGAGGCGGGTAAGCTTGCCGGCTTCCAATTCGAGTATCTGACGACACTCGGATTCGCAGCGCTGGTCATCTTCTTCGGACGCTTCCTCGTGTCGAAGTCCAAGGCACTGCAGAAGTATGCAATTCCGGCACCGGTTGTCTCGGGCCTCATCTTCTCGCTGGTGATTTCCGGCATCAAGGGCGCGGGCATTATGGAATTCACCTTCGACGCAAAGATCATGAAGGACCTTTGCCAGAACCTCTTCTTCCTTTGCGTGGGCTACGGCTTCAGCGCGAAGATGCTGAAGAATGCGGGCGGCAAGCTCTGCATCATGATTGCGTTCGCGGCTTGCCTGCTGATTACGCTGCAGAACATCCTCGGCGTTGCACTCGCACATGCAATCGGCATGAATCCGTTGCTCGCACTCCAGTGCTCCTCGGCTTCGATGTCTGGCGGTGTCGGCACGGCTTCCGCGTTCGGCCCGATTTTCGAGAAGATGGGCGCGGCGGATGCGACGACGGTCGGTGTTGCGGCCGGTACGCTCGGCAACATCATGGGCTCCCTGATCGGCGGCCCGGTTGCGGCTTACCTGATTACGAGCAAGGGCCTCAAGTCCGACCCGAACGACAAGCCGGAGGCACAGAGAACCG
>ERZ773069.680-NODE-680-length-21511-cov-6.546188_pt1 | contig 21511 bp, 16 predicted proteins | sample MGYA00580619_ERZ773069 | MGnify/ENA primary metagenome ERZ773069 (study PRJEB29015, sample SAMEA2738007) | human oral metagenome | biome: human oral; feature: human-associated habitat; material: dental | place: China | collected 2108 ...
GCAAAATTTCCTCCTTTAGCCGCGTTAACCGCGAAATAGTTAATTCAATCCAGCGTAAATCCGCCTCCAAATGATACAGCGCGTGGTCGATCAGCAGCATATCCGATAAATTGCTGTCACGCCGCTGAGCTGTCAGCTCACGCATCCGTTGGATGTGCGCCTGCCGTTGGTTATCCAAATACGGTGAAGCGTCGCCGTCTTTCAAAATCGCCAATACCGCCTTGATATACATCGTCGCTTGCAGTTGCGGCGACGGCGCCTCTGGTGATTCCAGCCAAGCCTGCAAATCTTGCTTACCCTCGTCGGTAATTTCATACCGAACCCTGTCCGGCCCGCCCGATTCGCTGGTATCAGTAATTTCTTTGATCTTGTTGTCGCGTTTGAGCCGCGCCAGAGTTGAATATATCTGACCGGTTAAAATTGGCTTGTCCTTACCAAAATAGCCGTCATATTTTTTCTTTAACTCATAGCCATAATTTGACTCTTCCGCTAAAAAACCTAACAGGGTATATTGAACACTCATACTCTTACTATACACCCTGTGTTTAGTTATTGCAAGAGTTTTATACACTCAGTGTATAGTTTGTGTTGGCGACCAACTACCCGCTCTCTTGCTATACGATCTACCCCATCATAGCCACCTCATTCCGTAGCCCGCCACCCAAACGCGGGTAGACTGCACCAGAATGCATACTATTATGCAATTTTGACGTATAATGGATGCATGGTTCAATTTTGCCGAGTGTATAATAATCAGCGATCTATCAAATCAGCTGTGTTAGGAATTGGTAAAATACTCAGTTTACCACAGTACGCGCTACTGGCACTTGCCTTATCTTTGCTCTTTGCGCTCATTATTTTCTTTGCCATCAACGCCAATTTTTATGGCCCGCTGATGATGTCGCGACTGCCAATACTGGACAAGGCCGCTCTTTTGGGAACCATGTTTATTGATATATTCAAACAGGGCTTCAGCTCGCTAAACGGCGCGTTGCTCCTTGTGGTGTCACTCCTCCAAGGACTGTCAATTACCGTCGTCATTTTCACTGCTAAGAAAAATAAGCGTAATGAACAGTCGGTCACCAGACAAGTCGGACTCAGCGGCTTGGCCTCTGTGGCTGCTGCCATCGGCCTGGGCTGCGTTCCCTGCGGCACATCACTCATCCTGCCGCTCGTTGCCGTGTTCTTCTCAGGCGCTGCCGCTGCCACTGCCGCCACCGTCGCTGGCACCATCGTCCTGATTGTAGCCCTACTGTTAAGCCTCTTTTCACTCTACAAGTCTGGACAAATCGCCTTTATATATACAGAATTAGCAAAACAGGAGGAACTATGAATCGACAAAAATCAGCGGGCGTAGCAATCATTTGGGTTATTTCAGGCATTTTGATTACAGCAATCGTCGCCTTGTTTATCTACGGCATCGTTAATCGCCCGCCAAATCGCCACGTTGGTGACGGCAAACCATGGAATGAAAAAATGTCACAAGGCTCTGCCGAAGCTAAGCATGTGTTCGTTGACTACACTGATTATTTCTGCTCGTTCTGCGCCGAAGTCGAAGCAGCCACTAACGCTGACTTCTTCAAAAATGAGTACCTCAAATCAGGCAAAGTTCGCTACGAACACCGCGTAGTGACGCTGCTCAAAGAAGTCACCGACAACACAGAAACTGGCGCTCACGCTGCTTTTTGCGCCGCCGACCAAGACAAATATTGGCAGTACACACATGACATCGTGCCGCGCATTAAACGTGATTATTTTGACAAAGGAATTGGTGTGAAAAACGTTGCCGTACCGCAAAAAATTCCACCACTGCCATTAGATTACTTCCTGGCTTCTGCTAAAGCTGTTGGCATGGATGAGGCGACATTTACTGACTGTATGACCAAAAAACCGCACCAAAAAGAGATTGATGACAGCACCCAAAAAGCTCTTTCGCTTGGTGTGAGTGGCCTGCCGTACATGGTGATCAATGATTATGTCGCCAGTGGATTTGCTGGTGGTGAAAATGGCCTAAAAGCGATTTTGAAAGCCGGCGGAGTGAACTAATGTCTGCCAAAAAAACGCAAACGAAACCCCAAAAATCATCAACAAAACGACAATCAACCCGCCCTTGTCGTGAGCCAAAAACCAATACAGCATCCCAGAGCACATCAAAACTAAGCAGTGTCTTATTTGCCATACTACTTTTGTTGGCGGTAGTCGCCATGGCAGTGTTATTTTATCTCCAATCCATACAACCACCCGTCCAGCGCCCAACCGTTCTGGAAGATGAAAAGTACTATTTCACCGATTCGCGCTATGCTGGCATCCGCTCCAAGTTTGTGACACGCGACACCAAACGCGAAAAGGTCTCGATCGAATACCCAATCACCAGCAATTCCAAAATCAATAAACTCATCGCCCGAACAATTAACCGCACCGACGGTGACTTCCGCTACACCGCCACTAACACTCCGACATTTGACCGACCAATGACCGAGACCATCAGCTACCAAGTCACCCATAACAATTCAGTAGCTTTATCGATCATTGTCAATATCAAGCAAGATATGCACGGCGCGCATCCGGTGTCGCTGACGCATTTTTGGACGTTTGATAAAAAATCTGGCGAGGTGATTGGCTTGGATAATTTGACCGAGAAATCGGAGGAAGCCATCAAGGCAATCGTGACAGCTGCCCGGCACGACGTCGCGCAAACCATCAAGCAGCGCCAGCAACCAGAAGCGAATCTTGATGAGATGATCACCAAGGAGGCGTTATCGAACTTTACCATCACTGATGATGGTAACACCTTGGCTTGGCCAATTGGACAGGCTTCGCTCTTACCGTCAGCCTACGGCGAAATGACGATCAAAGTGCCGACTGCTACTGTTGCCAAATACCTGCAAAATTCGACAGCCCAAAAGCTAGCCAGTTTTCCCGAGCCGCCCGAGCCAAAGCCAGCGCCTGCCGCACCGACAGCCGCAAACCCAGGTAAAGTGATTGCCTTGACATTTGACGACGGACCAGGACCGTACACCGCGCAGTTATTGGATATTTTGGATCAGCATGGCGCTAAAGCCACCTTTTTCCTGATTGGCAGCAAAGTCTCCGGACAAGCCAACGTCGTACGCAGCATCCATGCGCGCGGCCACCAACTAGGCAATCATTCGTGGTCGCACCCAGAATTACCAAAACTATCAGTTGATCAAATTGCCGGTGAAATCGATCGTACCAATAACGCCATCAAACAAGCCACCGGCATCACACCGGCTATTTTGCGCCCGCCCTACGGCGCGGTCAACGGCGTCGTCTTAGAGCAGCTTCGCCTGCGTGGTATGTCGTCAATCTTGTGGTCGGTCGACACCCGCGACTGGGCTGATCGCAATAGCGACATCGTCTGCTCGCGCGCCGTCGCTGGCGCTCGCCCCGGAGCTATCATCTTGATGCACGACATTCACCAAGCCTCAGTCGGTGCCGTGCCGTGCATCCTCAGCTCACTGAAGCAGCAGAGATATTCGTTTGTGACCGTGCAGGGACTACTTGGCAATATGGCGCCAGGGGCTGGATATCCGTAGAATCGTGGCTGGATGTTGCGGCGACTCATTGCGGCGACTATTCTATTTATCTATCTCAAAAACCTTATATTTCGAAGTTGCACCGCGCACTAATTTTACCTTTGACGACGCCACGCCAAAATGTTTCGCCAATAGCTTGACTGCTGCCGCATTCGCCCGCCCCTCAATCGCCGGCGCCTTGGTATAAACCGTCAGTGAACCATCGTCATTCGCCACCACTTCTTCGCGGTGGCGGGAGTTGGGTTTGAGGTGGACGGAGATTTTCATGATTAATATATTACAGGCTTTGTCATATCACCTTTCCTTTAGCCCTATTATACCCCCTAAGACAAACTTTGCGTATTGTATTACCCCATGCGATAGGCAACGTAAAGTTGCTCGCCAAGACACTAAAATTACGCTATGCTATTAGAAAATAAATGAAAGGGCGCCAAATGATTTTTGCCAAAAAACTTAAACAATTACGTCAACAAGCTGGTTGGTCACAAGAGCAACTAGCCGATCGACTCAACGTTACGCGACAAGCAGTTGCTAAATGGGAACGAGGTGCTGGCTTTCCAGATATAGACAATATGCAAGCACTAGCAAAATTATTTAACACTAGCGTAGACGAGTTGCTTGACTACACACGGGCAGGACTGGCTTCGGCTATGCGCGAACCTCTTGATCTTGACGCCTATCCGACAGATACGAAAGGATATTCAGCATCCGACCTGGCAGTTGCAGACAAATTTGCCGACGCCGATCAAATTGAATCACTAAATCGCCACCGACGACTAACGTGGTGGCAAAAAATCATCGACTTTTTCGTAGGAGCTGGAACGCTTGATGTCGCTTTTTCCGACGAAGCCATTGGACAACTTAAAGGCGATAGACGCTATTATCTGGTTGAAAAGTCCGGTCGCTCATGGATCGTCGAAGTTACAAAAACATACGTTGAACGTCGTGAGTTAACCAAACCGTTCCCGCGTCAACAGCTGTCTGTTGGTGATTTTATCTATCGACGAAGCGGGTTTATTGTAAAACCATAAATTAATCGAGCAAGCTCGCTCCGCCGCCAGCGTCATACGCCGCGCGTTTTTGACTCCACTCATTGCCATAGCGCTTGGCCTGTTCTAATACCATGTCAGTTGCCAATGCCTGTTGATCTGGCGGATAGCCATATTTTGCCAAAGTTTTTTTAACGTTAACCCTCAATTTTGCTTGAACATTCCTGCGCTCGGCCCAGTCAATCGTTGCATCACGACGTACCTGCTCTAACAATACTTTTGCAATATCACGCAGCTGTGCATCACCCAATACTTCGCGGGCGCTGCCATTTTCAACCAGCGCATCATAAAAGATAATTTCGTCCTCACTTAAGCCGTCAACCGCACCATTCTCAACAGTTTGGCGCACTTCTTGCCCAATAGCAATCAACTCTTCTATCACTTGTGCCGCTTCGATTGTCCCATTTCTATATCGCGTCAAGGCCTGATTGAGCAAGTCAGAAAACTTCGTATCCTTGGCATAATTGCGCGAAAATCGTAACTTAATTTCATCAGCGAGCAGTTTTTGCAACGCCTCCACCGCCAAATTCTTGCGCTCCATGTTACGAATCTCTGCCAAAAACTCATCGCTTAAAATTGACAGTTCCGGCTTTTCTAATCCCGCCGCCTCAAATACATCAACCACACCGACTGGCGCAATTGCTTTATCAACAATTTGCTTCAGCGCACTTCGATACTCAGCATTAGTCACCACCGCTGAGCTCGACACTTTCTCTAGCCGAGCCTTCACCGCCTGAAACAGAGCCACCTCTTCGCGGATCTTCAATGCCTCAGGCCTCGGCATAGCCAGTGCAAAGGCCTTACTCAGTTCCAAAACATACTGCTTCAACCGTTTCTCGCCGTCTTCCAACCCTAAAATATATTCCTCGGCATCCAAAATAATTTGCAGCTTCCGGTCGGTTGGCGCCGTAAAATATCGCTGATAATCAAAGTTACCAAACAAATCGCGTACCACTTCATACCGCATCTGCATCTGTGCCACCGCTTCAGCAATATCAAGCTGCGGTGCGCCTTGCCCGCCACTTTGTGTATAGTCAGAAATAGCATCGCGCAGCGCCCCCGCCACACCCAGATAGTCAACCACCAAACCACCAGTTTTACCCGGAAACACTCGGTTGACTCGTGCAATTGCCTGCATCAAATTATACCCTTTGAGCGGTTTATCCAGATACATAGTGTGCATATTCGGCACATCAAATCCCGTCAGCCACATATCACACACAATCACCAACTCAAGCGGATCTTTCGGATCTTTGATACGCTTTTCGATCGCCTTTATCCGTTGTTTGTTACGAATGTGCGGCTGCAAATGGTCAGGGTCGCTAGCGCTACCGGTGATAATCACCTTGATTGCGCCGTGCGCGTCATCGTCACTGTGCCAATCCGGCCGATACGCCACGATTCTCTCATACAAATCAGCCGCAATACCGCGACTCATCGTCACGATCATACCCTTACCGCTCAGCACACTTTGCCGAGCCTCAAAATGCTCAATGATATCCAGGGCGATAGTATTCAGCCGCTCGCTATTACCGACGATGGCTTCTTTCTGTGCATACTCGGCCTTCAATGCATCCTGATGACTCAATTCTTCGCCCTCCAGCAAATCATCAACTTCCTTATCCAGCCACTGCCGCGTCGCCTCGTCCATATTCAAATCAACCAGCCGGCTCTCATAATAAATTGGCACTGTTGCACCATCTTTCACCGCCTGCTCGACATCATAAATATCGATATAGTCGCCAAACACTGCTGGCGTTGACTTATCATCCGTTTCAATCGGCGTGCCCGTAAAGCCAATGTAGCTCGCGCCTGGCAAAGCATCGCGCATATACTTGGCGTAACCATACACCAGCTGGGCGTCGCTGGCTCGAACATGTGCCTTCAAACCATACTGACTACGATGTGCCTCATCTGCCATCACGATGACATTGCGTCGATCAGTCAGAACTGGCAAGCTGTCCTCCTCATCCTCAGGCGAGAACTTCTGGATTGTTGTAAAGATAATTCCACCCGCCTGGCGCTGCAACAGTTTCCTCAGCTCACTGCGTGAATCAGCCTGCTTCGGATCTTCCCCTAGTAATTCGCGACAGGCGCTAAACGTACCGAATAATTGACCATCAAGATCATTGCGGTCAGTCACCACCACGATAGTCGGGTTATGCAAATCGCGCGATTTCATCAGCTTGCCAGTATAAAACACCATGCTCAAGCTCTTGCCCGACCCTTGCGTATGCCAAACCACACCAGCTCGCTGATCGCCACGTTCACTACTAGCTGTCAGCGTCCGATCAAGCGCCTTATTCACCACCCAGTATTGATGATAGGCAGCAACTTTTTTGATCAATTTATCGCCATCGCCTCGCTCAAATACGATAAAATTCTGCACCATATCCAGCAAGCGTTCAGGCGTACACGCACCGCGCAGCAACACTTCCAGCATCGGCACATTGCCAACTTCTTTCTCGCCATCAATCGTCTTCCACGGCATCATTCGCTCCAGCGGACTGGTGATTGTGCCCATCTCTGCTGATAGACCATCGCTGGTCACACATAGTTCATTAAACCGAAACAAGTCGCTAATCTCGCGCTTGTACGTCTGGATTTGCTGATACGCCGCTACCAAATCGGCCTTCGTGTCAGCCGCATTTTTCAGCTCAATCACCACCAGTGGCAGCCCATTTACAAACAACACGATATCCGGCCGGCGATTATAGTCGCCCTGCAGCACTGTCAGCTGATTGACCGCCGCAAAATCGTTGCTGTGTGGCGAGGTAAAATCAACAGCCCGCACGATATCGTGTTTCGTCTCACCACTTGATGTGCGATACTGTACCGGCACGCCCGCCACCAACAACTGATGAAAATCGTGATTATTCTCGATCAAGCTTGGTTTACTAATCTGTGCTAACCGCCGCATCGCTTCATTCAAGGCTGGCTCTGGAATGTGCGGATTGAGCCGCGCCAAAGCATTATATAGCCGCTCCGGCAATACCACCTGTCGCAACTCGCGCTCAGCCACAGCACCATCTGGACCAATGTCCGGTCCATGCAGAATCTGCCAACCTAGATTAGACAGGATATCAAGTGCGTATTGTTCGATTTGAGATTCAGTCATACTATAGGTATTTTAACAAATTGTGATACAATTATCACCAGAGGTTGTATTGTTATCGGTGGCTAGCGTTAATAATAAACGTCAACTTTAATTGTGGTGTTAAGCACCAAGTTAAGGAGGTTTATATGAAGAACGATTTTAACATCCATAATAGTATAAACAGAAGCGTGAAAATAACACTAAAAGCTAGGGCGGCGGTAACGCTTGCCATTGATAATAATATGCTTATGCTATAATAAGCTTATAAGACATAAGAAGCTTTTATGGCAAAAAGAATACACATAAACACAAATACTCTTTTATACTATATAGAAAAATCCAATGCACCAATCGGGCTGCTACAAGAAAATATAGCTAATTTCGATAATTTCCTGTCTGGCGAGAAACTACCAACCTACAATCAGATAGAGAAAATCAGCAAACTTATAAAAATACCTGTTGGACTGTTGGTATTAGATAGGGCGGTAGACATTAATACCCAAAGGTTATCGTTCCGGACTCTTGAATCTCGAGAAATAGTCGCCATGAGCGCTGAACTTCGCGATACAATAATCGAAATGCAGGAGAAACAATCTTTTTTACAAAACCAAATTGATGAAAATTTAAGTATTAACAGTCAGATCCTCAGGACAGCTAATCATCTAATACTTGCAGAACACATACGTCACAAGCTGGATATACCCATTAATCATATTCCTGACTCAAAAAATGACCCTATTCGCTATTTTAGAGACAAAATTTCGTCTATTGGTGTATTCGTATTCTTCAATGGCAAAATTAAAGACAATACGCATCGCCCGCTTAACCCAAATGAATTTCGAGGATTCTCTCTCAATAACTCTAAGGCGCCAATTATTTTTGTTAATCAAAAAGATAGTCGAAATGCCCAGCTTTTTACTTTAATTCACGAATTAGTACACTTGTTTATAGACAATGAGGGGATATCCAACAAAGACGAACAGAGCGACTATAGCCACACAGGAGTTGAGGCACTAGTCAACCGGGTGACCGCCGAAATACTCGTGCCTAAACTACTATTTGAACGTGAGAATACATTAAATGTAGAAGAACTAGCAAATAGGTACCGCGTTAGCCGGTATGTAGTAGCAAGACGCTTATTGGATTTTGGTAAAATTAACAAAAACCAATACAACAACATAATCCGATTAATAGAGTCGGAAGCGGCACCGCAGAGACGATCAACTGGAGGAAGCTATAGAAGCAACATAAGATTTCGTATAGATAAGACGTTCTTTCATTTTGTTCATAATGCAATTATGCAAGATCGAATTTCATACACAGAAGCATTTCGTCTAATAGGTACCGGATATAAGGGCTTTAAGATTCTAGAAAAGAGCTTGAAGTAATCATGAAAGAATACCTTATTGATACAAATATTTACATTGATTCTTATGACAGGTATTATCGCAATGAATTCTTTCCAACCTACTGGGAGCATCTATCTAATATCCTTAACGAACATGTAATAATTCCAAAAATAGTAAAAGATGAAATTACAAAAAGCCCATGGTTTCAAGATTGGCTAAATCAGCATTATACCGACAACTACTTAAACCACAAAGACTACTCTGAGCAATGGCAGGCTGTTTTGAATTTCGTCCAATCTTGTGGGCTTTACAAGGAGAGTGCGCTAACTAACCAAGATAAAGGGTGGGCAAACGAAAACACAGCCGATCCATGGATTATAGCAATAGCTAGAGAAATGCACCTAACTATTGTTAGTGAGGAGCAAAAAATACCAAATCTAGGTCAAGGCGCCAAAGTAAGAGTCGCAAAAATACCTGACATATGTGAAAAAATGAATATTAGATGCATAACTCGAAATGAATTCTTCAGTGAGGTAGGGTTGCTCGTTTAGACTATATACGATTGCTTTTAACCCTAACTCAAATTCATTACTTACAATTCGGATTTTTCTTTGATGTCCAACAACAAATCTTTAATATGAGACAAGCATTTCTTTTGCTCATCAGGGTCAAGAGACAATATATAGTCCTTAATTTTTGCTTTATTGGGCTTCTGTGTTAAGCTATCGCCTTTCTTGTGCGTCTCTAAAAACTCATCACGATTATAGCCATCAGGAAAATTTAGAAGATACTCAATCCCAGTACTATAAACACGACTATCGTTATCGATACGTTTTACGCCATACACCACAACACGTCCATCTTGGCGAAAACTCTTATTACAGTCAACATCATACAATAAAACCACCGTTTTATTTTTTACAGTGTGGCGCAATGACCATAATTTATCGAGACCGTTCTTACCCATATCACGCTCTCTTCTGTTACCATCATCAACACCAATGCACTCTATATCAAGCGGATAGTTTGATAGTTCTTTAAATAGCTCCAGTGTTTTCAGTAAATAACACTTATCTAGCAAGCCTTCTGTATATACAACTGGTCTAGTTAGAGCTAGCATCCTGCCGCGATACTGCTCCATTTCTTGTTCTTGAATTCTCCATTGCTTAATAACATCCTTTTGTATTTCAAGAGCACCTAGCTCATCGGCTAGATCTAACTTTGACACTTCTTTTAAGAGATCATCCAATGGCATAATCCTCATATCACCTTGGTCGGTCTTCGAGCATCTAAAAACAGTAACTTGACTGTTTTCATTATTAGGAAATATAAAGGCTAACGAGTGAGATGTTAAAAATATCTGTGTATTTTTTGCATAGTTACCAAAATATAAATCTGCTGATTCTTGAGCCTTTTTGAATTCAAGTGAATTTTCAGGCTCGTCTATACCCCAAACAAAAAACTTTTTTCTGTCATGATCTTGAATCCATTTCAAAAGCGGCGGTATGTACTTACTCTTAACACCGTCACCTCTTGACAGTAGCGATATTTGATATTGCTCAGACTTAAGTGGGGTAGGGCTACTTTTTGACGTGCTTGTTGTTTCATCCAACAATGAGAATTCGTCGAACTCCGTATTTATGTTTAATCGCTGCCAAAAATCCTTAACAAGTACCGGTAGTTCAAAACTAGTTTTTATATCAATCGAAGAGCCTTTCAAAATTGTTGCCAGATCACTAATATTCTTGTTAACTTTATGGTTAAGACTAACGATGTCTTCAGATTTCATGAGATTCCTATCTCCAATTTCACCCAAGATGTATTCCAGCACCGAAGTTCCTTTAAGGGCTGGGATATAGAAATACTTAATACTATTGACTAGTCTAGTAAGAGAAGCTTTTTTGGAGCTTTGGTCCAAGGAGGTTTTTTCACTGGACCTTTTTCCAAATCTATCATAGACTCGCTCAACCCAAAGAGATTCACCTTCTAGTGATTTGTATGATGCTGGTGCTCGGAAATATACTTTTATCTTCACTTGCTGCTTTTTCTTGCTTGATCTCTGAGCCTTTGCTAAAGATAGTTTTGAATAGTCTGAATTGAAATCAAATCCAACCTCATAATCTGTAGTATCATGAAAAAACAAATTTAGTGCACGTAAAATGTTTGATTTACCCACATCATTCAATCCACAAAATACATTAACAGGAGTGCAAATAATTTGTGCACTGTCTATTGATCTAAATCCACTTATTTCAACCCGGCTAATTATATTATTCATACTTCAATCCCTCCAGAAATTAGTTTTGGTAAAAGTAAGTCACGAAGAACAACAAGCGTTTTAACTTGATAGCTGTTTAGCATTATCGTCTTATCTATTACGGCAACCTCATTTTCAAACTTCTCCACTAAGCCAATCGGTGGTATTTTCAACTTTAGAGTTTTCAGTTGTTTACTATTAATTGAACCAAAAACCGTTCCCTCAGAGTTATACTCTAAAAAATCTGCTTTAAGCTGGTGACAATAATAATAACAGAAACTTACAGCTCCTGTCCTACTGGATATTGCAGCGAGGCCCCGACCAATACAGCAGCGTTCTGACGCCTGATTGACATCACCGACTGGAGCACGAACAGTCAATAACACATCACCAACTTCAGCAAAACGTTTCGGGTCGGTTGTAAATAAACGCATATTCGGGTATCGTAAGCCAAAATCAGCGCGACCTTGGTAAAAAACAACACCATCGCCATTGTTATTATAACTTTTACCAGGTGGTGATTGACCCATGGTTATATTCATAATGTCACCTAAAGTTCCTTCATCCCAATTTTTAGCCTCAGGATTATTAATAAAATAATGACGAAAGAGAGCTTGACCGAGCTGCTCGAGGGTTTCGTTCATGCGGCGATTGAGCTCAATTTTTTCATCAAGACTGCCGAGGATATTGGCAATTTTCTTTTGTTGGTCGAGTGGTGGTAGCTTCACAGGATAATTCATTATCTGAACCTTATCACCGCGTGGCATTTTTGACCCACTCGCAGATGCTGTCGAAAAAGAAAAGAATCTGTCGTCAGCTAAAATATAGTACAAATACTTTTCATAAATCTCATCATTTAGTTTTCGAAAAACCAAAACGTCGTTCGAAGCACCGCCAGATCTATCGGCTAACCAAATCTTTTTGAAATAAGGACGAATATTTGACACCAGCACATCCCCAGCTTGGAATGCAGTTACTTTTCCAGAGGGTAATTTGTTAGCAACTGATAATCCACCCTTGTTTTGCAGCAAGTTTTCAGTAGATACGTAGTCGACCAATTGAATTTGCTCTACTAATGTTTTGCAATTTACATAACTGCATATATCACTCAACAACACTTTTCGCATCATCGCTCATCACTTTCTGTAGAGATTGTTGTATATAAACCAATGAGAGCAATCGCCTCCTGAAAATCTTGTAAGTTTTCGCCACCCCGCCTACTGCTTTCAGGAGCAAAGAGATTTCTGTATTCTTCTATTAATGCCCTAATGGCTGCTTCTTTAATCTGCTCTTGTGATAAGCTTGAGCGATCCTTGACAAGCTTCTCTGCACACTCAAGAGAACTGTATGTACTATCAGCAAAATCATTTAATATATCCTCACCACGACCCGATATAAATTGTTCATATAAAGTATTGTTTTTCACTTTCAACGCAAGAGCGAAGGTTATGAAAACAAACTGTGTCGGGCGTTTGTTATTATGCCAGTGATTTTCTCTTGCCAAAAACGCGTTTACTAGGCGAAGCGACGAATAGTATGAATTGATTTCACGCATTTCGAGCCCATAATATTTTATTGCGTCATATGAGACTCCATCAGCCGTATAAGAACCAGTATTCCAATCAAGCACTCTTCTCATGTAATCTTCAGTATTTATATTACTTAGTCCAAATATAAAATCAAAAAATTTATTTAAATAAGCATATCCGTCAAAGTCGCTTCCGTAATACTTCTTAATTGTATGTGAAAGTTGATTGACGTTTGTCGTAATGATGAACGTCACATCATCACGCATAAAATAATGCTTAACAACCTCAAGCAACTCGACAGCAAAAGACGGACGACAGCGATCAAGCTCATCAATTACAAAAATGAGTCTTTCGGAATCGCCTTTTAGCTTATCGATAAACTCATTTACTGCATCGTGTCGATTTACTTGGTCTTTTACCGCTTTGACAAGGTCAGACTTCCTGGTTTTATTGTCAATGTCTATAAAATCATGAGTTAGGTTCTTTAATCCTGCAGACATACTTATCATACTAAGAGCCTTCTTTATCGAGCCTTGAGTCAGACTTTCATCATCGTCTGCTATCAGCTTTAGCAACATAGCACTAAGCGCGTCGCCAAGATAATCATATTCCCATGCATTGAAATAGAAAGTTTTTTGTTTTTCTCGCAAAAGGTTGATTGCATTCTCGTCAAGAGTATTATGGCCGTAATCTTGAATAGTGTCGTCAGACAGCATGAGTAGCTGTTTTACAAACACAGTCTTGCCGGATCCCCATGCACCATCAATTGCCAAAACTGCATTTTCTTTCAGTGAATTTAGTAGCTTCACGAGCATTGACAGCTGATTGTTACGCAGAATAGTATTATTGCGCAAATGTTCTAGGATCTGTTCGTCTGTTAATTCTTTCATTTCTTCCCCTCAACCATCTTCTACACAGTGGCCCAGATGCGAAAATTCGTTACTATATTTGACTTCACGCGGTAACCAAGTGCAATCACCATGTCTAGACTGTAATGCTCTATATTCCTTGAGACCTCACGATCACCTTCAGTTTGAACTATAAAGAATTTCTTTATAGTTGCCGAAGGTTCGAGCTCTTTCTCTTCGTAGATGTTCTTAATATGCTGACCTATGTTTTGCCTCGTAGTTTGAAATACCTGAGCCAGCTGCACTTGAGTGAGCCACATATTTTCATCCTGCAATCTAGCTTGAATCTGCGGCTTTCCATCATCGCCAACATACACCACCATCTCGCTATTCGGGTTGTCGCCACTCATCATTTGATTTCTTTCTCTATCTTGGCAAGATTTTCTTTTATTTTCACCTCTAACTCATGACTCTTCGCAAACTGTCCTTCAAGCTCAGCCGCCAACCGAGCAAATTTCTCGGCGAACGGTTCATCGTCCTCTTCTGTTTCCTCAACACCAACGTAACGGCCAGGCGTCAACACATAGTCATGCTGCTTGATCTCCTCTAAATTAGCAACTTTACAGAAACCCGGCTGGTCAGCATACTCCGCACTGGTAGTTTTATAATCATGATATGTCTTCGCTACCCTGGCGATATCTTCTGCAGTCAGTTCGCGGTTGCGGCGGGTTACCATTTTACCCAAATTACGCCCATCGATGAACAGCACTTTGCCGTGACGATTGGCACGATCACGCGACACAAACCACAAGCAGCACGGTATGGCTACGTTAAAAAACAGTTGACTCGGCAGCGTGACGATAGCGTCAACCATATTCTTGGTTACTAACTTCTTCCGAATATCACCTTCGCCACCAGTTTGACTGCCCATACTGCCGTTTGCCAGCACGAAACCCGCCGTACCACGCGAACTCAAATGGTGAATCATATGTTGAATCCAGGCAAAGTTAGCATTACCCTTTGGTGGCAGACCATACTTCCAGCGCGGATCTGCCTGCAAGTGTTCTTGACCCCAGTCGCTAATATTAAACGGTGGGTTAGCCAAGATATAATCAGCTTTCAGATCAGGAAGCTGGTCATCCATCAGGGTGTCGCCGCGTTTGATATTCGCATCAATTCCCCGAATTGCCATGTTCATTTTAGCAAGTCGCCAAGTGGTTTCGTTCAGTTCTTGACCATACACCGCGATATCGCTAACGCGGCCTGCATGCTCCTCGACAAACTTCTCACTCCAGACGAACATACCGCCACTACCGCAACACGGGTCGTACACGCGCCCACTGTATGGCTCAAGCATTTCTACCAGCAATTTCACGATGGAGCGCGGCGTGTAGAATTCACCGCCGTGTTTACCCTCACTGTCAGCAAACATACCCATAAAATATTCGTAGACTTGACCAAGCAAGTCTTTGGAACTGGCAGTGTCAAATTTAATATTGGTAAATAAATCGATGAGTTCACCCAAGCGACGTTTATCCAGAGCTTCACGAGCATAATTTTTTGGCAGCACACCCTTCAAGCTAGGGTTGTCGCGCTCAATCGCCTCCATGGCACTATCAACTAAGACGCCAATTTCTGGCTGTTTGGCGCTCGCCACCAGGTGCTCCCAACGAGCCTCCTTGGGAATCCAAAAAACATTCTCCGCCAAATACCAATCCCGATCTTCAGGATCATAATTGTCATCAACCGCTGCCTGATACCGCGCCGAGAACGCATCTGAAACATATTTCAGAAAAATCAGCCCCAACACGACATATTTATAATCCGACGAACTGATATTACCCCGTAGTTTATCTGCCGCAGCCCACAACTGCTTTTCAAGCTCCCTCCTCGTATTCATAGATAGATTATATCAGATTTGGGGGTCGTTTACTCTGGGTGTAGCAGACTTTTGTAGTCAGTTTTCGTAACAATAATATGATCATTAAGCGTAATACCAAGTAGTTTTCCCGCTTCCGCCAGCCTGTTCGTTACTTCTTTATCAGCCTGACTCGCCTCCAAGCTCCCGCTCGGATGATTATGCGCCACGATGATCGAGGCCGCACGGTCGGCGATGGCATCGGCGAAGACCTCGCGCGGATGTACCAGGCTGGCAGTCAGCGTGCCGATGGTCACTACCCGCTTGGCGATCAAACGATTCGCACCATCCAACGTCAGACAGACGAAATACTCCTGCTTTTTGTCGCGAATGTCGGCCAGCAGCTCGACGGCTTTTTCCGGACTGTCAATGATCGGCTGCTCGCTATCCAGCAAATACCGTCGCGCCAGTTCTAAGCTCGCTAAAATCACCGGAATTTTTGCTTCGCCCAAGCCAACCACGCCACGCAGATCATCATACGAAACATCGCCGCCTTTTTGACGCACAATTTTCAGCACCTCGCGCGCAATTTTACCAACATCGGCCCGAGCATTACCGCTGCCAATAATCGCCATCAATAGCTCCAAATCGCTCAGCCGTGCCGTTCCATACCGCGCTAATTTCTCGCGGGGACGATCCAACGGATGACGGTCAGAGATTCTCATATAGACAGTATAGCAAGCACCCTAGCTAAACTAAAGTTGTCAGACTGCACGCATACCTACTGTTCAATCGGCTTTGTCAATTCAACATTGATAGAGATTTTATCAACATTAAACATCTCCGCCAGTTCGCGCATGAGCCGTATTTTTTGATTCGTATTTGTTGCTACGTCAACCACAAGCCCTGTGTCGTGAATCTTTACGGAATTAAAAAATCTTTTAGAATCATTACTAATCCAATTTTTCGTCTTTTCGCTGTTCATAATCTGATCAGTAAAATCAGGGTTCTCGTCGTACAGATACTCGCAATAGACGCCAAGAATTTGCGACCAGCTCGTTACTGGATAAGAATCATCACCGATATAGAATATTTTTACCGCTGCGCCTGTAAAATCAATATCGTCGAATATATTAACTTTTGTATCAAGTACCGGCGGTTCAAACGTACTTGTTGGCAGCGGCCAAATTTTAATTATTTTATCAATCCACCACTGCTGACGCTCCAATATTGCTGCTTCATTCCACTTATCATATTTAGCAACAGTCTTATTAATCTTAAGCGGGCTATCAGCAAACCCGTCTGGCATATCACGCTTTTCCCGGAAACTCTTGTTTGAATATTCAGAGTTATATCCCGTCAATGTCAAATTCGCTAGCCCATGCAAATATATGCCATGAATTTCATCGGCACGGTCACCGAGCTCATCCCGCCAAGCATTGGTCATGGTTTGCGGCATAATATGTTCAATCGTTAGGTGTAGCTCTTTGTTATTAATCTGTTTCAGTAATGACACGTCCTTAGATTCATCGTCAACCGCAGTTAACAAATACATGACATTGGAAGAGCGCTGATTATAGGTAAAGTTTGCTTTTATCGCTGTTTCTATTTCATTATCTCGAGGTAATCGGATCTGCCTGTTTTTCGAAAGTACGGTATATTTCAGTACTTCAAGATATGCAGCATTGTCCTGCTCAGCAATTGACAATATACTTCTGTGTAATCCGGCGAAATATTTACCTAAGCCTGTTGTCGATAAGTTGATAACGATACGCCGCGAAAAGTAGACACGCAGCACATCAAATACCTCAGCAATTTCATCATCAGACAAATGTCCGTCTTGCCAATATTTCATGACTGATACGGCATACGGAAAGAACGCTTCAATCCTCAGATAACGCATTGTAAATGCCACCGAACTAAGTCTTGCAAATTCATTATTTTCGTCTATGCCAAACTTTAGAAAGCGATAATATTTTAGTATTCTCAAAATCTCGCCGTAAAATTCGTCAAGCGATTCGTATGACTGGTCATTAGAAATACTTTTAGCGAATACTCTTTTGAATTCCGGATATACTTTATCGGTATTCACGACCGATTGGTTCTTGGCAATCAAATAGACGCGGAAGAAGTCGGTGATGTCATCACGCTGCGGATCGGTTAGGTACGTTTCAATATACTGCCAATAGTTAGTCAAAACATAATCTTGTTTTTCGGAGGTGCGCAACATTAGCGAGAAGTTTCGGATTTTGTCGCCATCTGTCAACGGTTTGCCAGTCGAATTGATACTCTCAAAGACTTTTTGCGGATTATCGTCATCTTTATCTAGGACAATTGTGACAATTTCAAAATCATCAAGCGTGTTTATGTACTGTTCTAAATGACCACGATTTCTAAAGTAGTCGTAGAATTGGAGGTAGGATTTATACAAATTACTTTTCTTCTCATATTCTGTCAGTTCTGCCTGGCTAAATATTTTCTCAAATATTTTATTGTCAGTAGTCACCGCCCGCAGTTTGATACGGTTTTCCTCTGATCCATATTGTTTTGCATATCTATTGTATAAATACTCGTCCTTGATTTGCTCGGCTACCAGTTCAATCTTTTCAGGAGATTCCAGCGCCAAATGGTAAATTGCGGTAATCATCAGCAAAACTGTCGTCGCACGCTGCTGACCGTCGATAATGACACTTCGGTCGCCGTCGTTGATATACACGATACTGCCGAAATAATGCTTTTTATCTCCACGCTTCACCTCTTCAAGGTCGTCTAAAAACATTTGGACATTATCGGCTGTCCAAGAATAAGGGCGTTGAAAATTAGGTATCTCAAAGAATTTGTTTGGCGTATATAAGAATAATTTAATGTTAGTTTGCAGCGCTTTCATATATCTAATTATACTACTTCATTACTACCTCTTTAGGCGATGTGTTTACTAAACTTTCACTGACTGTCGGCCGCGCACCACGCACATCGCCACTACAAACATGCCAACCAGCCGCGATACTAATGAGCTGTCGTCTGCACTTGATTGAGTTGTTGTCGTGAATTCTTCCTCCGGATTGAGCTGGCTGTCGTCCGGCCATAGGCCAGGAGATGGGCGACTTTTTACAACCAAAACATTGTCACTCACGGCACTCGTTTTGCTATTATAACCGTAACTGTCAACCGCCAAATCATTCTGTTCGTCCACTTCAGATTCTAACGCCTCAGATACTTCATTAGCAGCAAGTTCTTCTTGTGCTTCAGACAAATCGACGACTGATTCTATGCCGCTAGTATCCATAGTTATAGTTTCAACTTCAGCATCCAGGCGCAACAGATCACTTTTTTCCGATGCTTCCATAACTATATTGTCACGCTCCTCGCGAGGCATGATGTGCTCCTCTAAAATTTCCACTGCTGGCTCATCCAACTTGACATCACGTATTGGTTCAATAGCCGGCGAGACAGGGATAGCTATCTGCTCCTCTGGCTCATAATCATTGGTGATTTCAGGAACTGATACCGCCTTAGAATTGTCCAATTGCCCCGCGGAATCCATATCAACACTAATCTCGTCGTCCACAGAGGGTTTCAAATCATCGACTTCTTCACGCACCGTAGTTGCCTCCATTGATAGCGCAATCGTCACCATTTCAGCCGAAGATACGTTCAACTCTACTGATGACGGCGCTTGTTGTTCGACAAAAAACACCATACCCTCCTCAGCCCAAGCTTCGTTGTCCTCGCCATATTCAACGATATCTTGAGCTGATAATGACACAATCACCGGCTGATCAGGCTGCTCTTTGGCTGGAATTGATTCGGCCGCATTAACTATCTTTTCAGTAGATGTCTCGTTTGTTTCGTATTCCGCCGACACATTAACGGCGTCCTCTTGCTCCTGATATGGCGACACATTAGATGCGGTTGGAATTACATGCTTGGGCTGTTCGACATCAACGCCATCGGTCGATTCGACAAAATTATTATAATCCGGCGCCGCATCTATACTAATCTCGCTAGGTTGAGCGTCTGTTGATGCTTTCGTGCCAGAATTATCAATTAGATCTGTAGCCGCAGGTTCATCCGCCTTTACTGCGTCAAACTGCGCCGCCAACTGTTGCTGCTCGGAAACTGGCGTAGCACTTTCATCATTTTCTGCTGCTCGGCTCGGCTCAGAATTGGCCGATTCTGACCCTGTTATAACAAAAACTTTTTCTTTTTGGCGTTCAATTGATGGTGTTTTTACACTTGATGGCGCAGTAGTTTCATCGCCATCATATGTATTTTCCACAACACTATCGACGGGTTTACCTTCGCCAGACAAGAAGTTAGCAGTTTCATTTTTTGGCAAAGTATTATTCTCGTTAGCGGTTTGAGTATCCTCGCTTGCCCCCGGCGATGACGACACAGTTTTCGTTTGCGTTTGCGTCGGTATGTCTGAAGATTCGAATGCTGGCTGCTCACTTTCTTTATCTACTGCGTCAGAGATAATAGCAGGAGTTTGCTGTTTTATTTCTATTGACGGACGATTTTCCTCTGTTGGTTCGGTAAAATACTCCTCGCCAGATGTATTGACGGACACTTCACTAACAATTTCTGGCTGGGCTTCTCTAATCTCATCAACATCATCAGCGGCATCTTCCATAACAATTGCTGATTCCAAAAACAATTGTTCCGCCTCCTTAATATCCGCAGGTTCGTCTGGAGATTCTGTTGTTTCACTAGTCGGGATTTCATCACCTTGATTCGGCGGCGCAACCTGCTCAATTAGTTTATCCGTCTTATCGTCACTTGTTTCAGTGATATCTGCATTTGTTGAATCCGCCCCGCTATCAGGATTAGCGTAACCCGCCACGACAATACCGTCATCGTCGTCACTCAGCAAATCTCTTAAATATGATTCGCGTTCTGGCGCTGGCTGCAAATTTTCATTAGCAAAATTGCGCATACGTAAAATCGGACAGTCGTCGCGTGCTGCGCAACTAGCACAAGCTGCGCTCGCCACACCTTGACATATTGCTGCCCTTCGCTCATCACTCATCCGGTTTTCCGACGAGTTAATCTCGCTTTTGCCGGCAAGCGATAATGCGTCAACCGGCGTCAGCACTTTTGAATTACCTTGGCTGCTCGCATCGCTCATCGCGGTGTCAAGCTTTTCTTTGCCGCCAGCCACCGCTACCAAGTCAAGCTTACCAGCTGCTTCGTCTGTACCAATATTTACTTCTTCACCAATATCATCAATGCCAGACGAAAAATCCTCACCGCCAGCGCCGCTCCTCAACGACAAAAATACATCAAAACCACCGCCGTTGTTGTCAGCAACGGCTGTCGACGCCAATCCCAATTCAGCCGTCGCCACCCTGCTCATTGCTCAAAAAATGTCTCCGTTGAAATATGTGATTCGTCGACGCCAGCGGCGGTTAGTTTTTGCCAAACATCGCGTACAAATGGCAAGCTGCCACAAACCAGAAAGTGCGCATTACTCGGCACTTCGCTCACAATCTTCGCCACCTCAAACCGCCCATTGTACCAGCCGTCTGTTTCCTCAACTTGCTGACGAGTACTAAACTTTTTGACCGTAATATTCGACGCTGCTAACTCCTCCGAGAACACCATATATTCCGGTGATTTTTGACTCAAATAGAGAAAGGTCGGCTGCTGGGCATCCGCCAAAATACTCCAAATCGGACTGAGCCCGCACCCCGCCGCGATGCCAACCAGTGGCCGCTCAGTCTGCGGATTGAAATCGCCGTAGGCCCGGCTAATGTGCAGCGTATCGCCAACTTGGCGCGAACATAAATAGCTCGAGAATTCGCCGCCAACATTTTTCACGGTAATCGACATTAAGTCCTCGTGTGGGCGCGAAGAAATACTATAGGCCTTGCCTTCGCGCACCTGGCTGCCCTCAATAAACACCGTGATATATTGCCCCGCCATAAAGTCAAACGGCCGCGCAACATACAGTGTCGTCACCTCGGG
>ERZ773069.683-NODE-683-length-21433-cov-11.737253_pt1 | contig 21433 bp, 16 predicted proteins | sample MGYA00580619_ERZ773069 | MGnify/ENA primary metagenome ERZ773069 (study PRJEB29015, sample SAMEA2738007) | human oral metagenome | biome: human oral; feature: human-associated habitat; material: dental | place: China | collected 2108 ...
ATAGCACAGGAAGTGATTTTTTGCGCTTTTTTACTGCTTTTTTTCAAATAAAAACTTAGAAGTAAAAATTCCACCTCTAAGTTTTTTATATCAATTATTTAAAATCAATTACTCAAACAACTGATAGTAATCTGAAATCTTCATCTTGGCTTTTTCATCCTTATTCAAATCTTGGATGATTCGTCCTTCTTTCATAACAATGAGGCGATTTCCATACTTGAGAGCATCCTCCATATGATGGGTAATCATAAGCGCAGTCAGCTTGTCCTTGCTGACAAAGTCATCTGTCAATTCCATCAAGGCTACACTTGTTTTAGGGTCAAGGGCTGCCGTATGTTCATCCAACAAAAGGAGTTCAGGACGTTTCAAGGTTGCCATCAAGAGGCTCAAGGCCTGTCTTTGTCCACCTGACAAGAATTCAATCGGTGTATCTAGGTGTTTTTCTAGACCATTTCCGACTTTCTCAATGGTTGCTTGAAATTCTTCCTTGTAAGCTGAGAGTCTTCTCGGAAAAAGTCCACGTTTTTCACCACGAAACTTAGCAATCAAAAGATTTTCTGCAACCGTCATACGAGGGGCAGTTCCCATCTTGGGATCTTGGAAGACACGAGAGAGGTACTTAGCACGTTTTTCAGGACTGAAATGAGTCACATCTTCCCCCATGATGCGAATACTCCCGCTAGTCAAGGGCAGAGTTCCTGCAATGCTATTAAAGAGGGTTGATTTCCCTGCACCATTTCCACCTAAAATTGTGATGAAGTCATGTTCATAGATATCAAGTGAAACATCGTTTAAAATAACCTTTTCCTCATCGAAGCCATTTGTCACAATTTTTGTGGCATTTCTTAATTCTACAATTGCTGTCATTTGCTTAACTTGACTCCTTTCAAATATTTATCCTTAAGAGTTGGAATGACTAGACATGTTGCTAGGATAAGGGCACTGTATAGACGGAGATAGCTAGTGTTAAAGCCGAGAGCAATGACTCCCCATACCAAGAATTGATAGCTGATGGAACCAACTACAATTGTAACCAAACGTTCTGCTAGGGTAAGACTCTTGAACAGAACTTCACCTATAATCAAACTTGCAAGACCAACAACGATAACACCGATACCACGAGAAACATCCGCGTAACCTTCTTGTTGGGCAATTAAGGCACCAGCAAGTGCGATTACACCATTTGACAAGACCAAGCCCATAAGCTCCATACGGCCTGTATTGATACCAAAACTACGAGCCATATCTGGATTATCCCCTGTAGCGATATAGGCCTGTCCAAGTTTCGTATCTAGGAAGAAAAGCATGAGAAGGATAACCAAAGTCACAAAGATTAAACCTGTCAGTAATTGATTAACCTCTGATGAAAATGGAAGAACATCTTGGATTTGCTTGGTGTTTAAAAGTCCAAGGTTAGCCCGTCCCATAATCATAAGCATGATAGAATGACAGGAAGTCATGACCAGAATTCCAGACAAGAGTGTTGGAATCTTTCCTTTAGTGTAAAGAAGACCAGTCGCTAAACCAGCAAGACAGCCTGCTCCAACAGCTACTAAGGTAGCAAGAAAAGGATTAACGCCTTGAGTAATCAGTGTTACTGCAACTGCTCCTCCTAGTGGGAAGGAGCCCTCAGTTGTCATATCTGGAAAGTTCAGGATTCGAAAGGTCATAAAAATTCCCAAGCCCAGGATAGCCCAGACTAATCCCTGTGAAATAATAGATATTAGCATATTTGTTTCGTTTCCTTTATTCTAAAAATTGGAGGAGATGTCTCCAACTCCTCCTACATTCTTATTCAATTACTTGACCAGCTTCTTTGAGAACTGATTCAGGAATTGTGATTCCAAGTTCTTGAGCGACTTTTTTGTTGATAACTGATTTACCAGTTGAGAAGACATTAACTGGTGTATCTGCAGGTTTTTCACCCTTCAAGACTTTGGCAATCATCTTACCGGTAGCAACACCAAGATCGTGTTGGTCCACAACGACTGATGCCAAACCACCTGCTTCTACCATGGCAGTCGCACTTGGGTAGATTGGTTTTTTAGCTGTTTGATTACTTGATACTACAGTTGAGAACGCAGATGCGATTGTGTTGTCAATTGGAACCCAGATTGCATCTACTTTACCAGTCATAACATTAACTGTTGAAGCAATTTCGTTAGTTGATGGAACTGCAAAAGTTTCGACTTTCAAACCAGCTTTTTCAGCGTAAGCTTTGAACTCTTCAACTTGTGATTTAGAGTTGTCTTCACTACTTGAGTAGAGAGCTCCGATTGTTTTAACATCCGGAGTTAAGGCTTTAATTAATTCAACCTGTTGTTGAGCAGGGTTGTGGTCAGAAACCCCTGTGATGTTTCCACCTGGTTTTTCCAAGTTCTGTACAAGGTTAGCTCCAACTGGATCTGTAATAGCTGCCATGATAACAGGAAGGTCTTTTGTTGCACTTGCTAGACCTTGAGCTGCAGGTGTCGCAATTCCGACAACAACATCATTTCCGTTTGCGACTAATTGCTTACTCATTGTAGCAACCTTACTTTGGTCACCTTCTGAGTTCATAAAATCAATTTTAACTTGGTCACCTTTATAGCCTTCTTCAGCAAGTCCATCTTGGATACCTTGGTATATCAAGTCAAGCGATGGGTGACTGACGAACTGTAGAACACCAACCTTAGCTGTTTTGTTAGCTGTCTCAGTTTTAGTTTCTTGTTTCGTTAAGTTAGAGTAGACCAAGCTTCCTCCAACTACAAGTGCTAATGCTACGATAATACCGAGTAGACGTTTGTTTTTCATAATTTTCTCCTTATTTCTTCTTAACTTATTATTTTTTTATTCAATCACTTATTCAAGCGACGCCATCGTTTGATTTCCATAATTTTTCCTCCCCATAGAAAAAGTCCTCACACAAAAAAACTTGTGTGAGGACGTCGATGCGCGGTGCCACCTCAATTATAGGGAATATCCCTATCGCTCTTTCTCGCATTCACGAGTTGCACTGTAAGGTGTGCTCACCGAATTTTTATGATTTCAAATTCTTAATAACATTCAGCCCAATTTTCATCACTTTCATCTATCTGTTTCCACCAACCACAGACTCTCTAAAAAATTTCAATGATTACTTTCTGAATGCTTAAATTATATCATTTTACTAAAACTTGTCAAGGGTTTTCATAAAATATTTTAAATATTAACAAAAATTTCTACGTTTTTTATAAAAACTAACTTGTATCAACCTGAATTACGTAATCCTGTAGCAATTCCGTTGATAGTTGTATGGATTAATCTTTCTTCATCTGAAGATAACTCACCACGACGTTGACGCTTAATCAATTCCAACTGAATATAGTTAAGGATATTGAAATAAGGCATGCGGTAGTTGAGACTGTCTTTCAAATAGGTATTTTCTGCCAAGAGCTCCTCATGGCCTTCAATAGCCAAGATAACATCCTTAGTCAACTGCCATTCATCTAAAATGGTATAGTAAATTGCTTGTACTTCTTCACTTTCACACAGTTTAGCGTATTCAAAGGCAATGTTCATATTTGATTTTGACAAGACCATATCGACGTTGGATAGGAGTGATTGGAAGAATGGCCAATTTTGATACATATCACGAAGATATTCAATATTTTTTGGATCTTGGTCGATAAATTCCTTAAAGCTTGAACCAACTCCATACCAACCTGGGAACATAACACGACTTTGTGACCATGAGAATACCCAAGGAATAGCACGTAAACCACCGATTTCAGTGATCGTTTTACGAGCTGCTGGACGAGAACCAATATTGAAACTTGAGATAGCCTTGATTGGACTCGATTCAAAGAAATAATCATAGAAATGGTCATTTCCAAATACGAGTTCACGATAGATATCGTAACTACGTTCTACTACTTGGTCCATGATGGCTTCATAGCGATTTGACGTATTGGTATCACTCTTCTTCTTGGTAATCATACGGTTGATAGCTGCTGAAACCAACATTTCGAGGTTATAGTAGGCTGCATCCTTGTTTCCGTATTTGTTGCCGATAACTTCTCCTTGCTCAGTCAAACGGATACGATCCTTGATGGACTTGAGCGGTTGAGAAGCAATAGCATCATAAGTAGGACCACCACCACGGCCAACGGTACCACCACGACCATGGAAGAAGGTTACTTTAACCCCAAATTCATCACCAATAGCAGTCAATTGTTGTTGGGCCTTATAAAGTGTCCAACAAGATGATAGATAACCACCATCCTTGTTACTATCAGAGTAGCCGAGCATGATTTCTTGGTAGTTGTTTTTAGAAGCAATCCATTTCTTAGCAAGTGGTAGAGAGAAATACTTTCTCATAGTTTCTTCAGAATGATCCAAGTCTTCGATCGTTTCAAAGAGTGGTACAATCTGAACACGCGCTTTTTCAGCATCCACCAGTCCAACTTCTTTTAGCATGATTGCCAACTCAAGCATATCTGACACGCTGGTTGCATGAGAGATAATCGTTTGACGAATGACATCTTCTCCTAAACGATCTTTTAATTCACGAGCAGTTTGGAAGATAGCCAATTCTTTTTCAAGCAGTTCAGACTTCTCAGCATGAGTTGCAGACAAGATTCGAGGATCTTCTAACAATTCATGTAAAAGTAAGTCACACTTTTCATCTTCTGACAAATCACTATAGTGGTCATTGATTCCAGCAGATGCTAACAATTCAGCAACACATGCTTCATGAACACTTGAGTCTTGACGCATATCAATGGATGCCAAGTAGAAACCAAAGACCTCAACTGCTTCTAGTAATTCTGCAAACTCACCTGTCAACAAGGCTTCTGCTTTATTCTCAAGCAATGAATCCTTAATAGTATATAGATCTTTTTTGAACTCTTCAACTGTTTCGTAAAATGGTGGACGATCTTCAGCCAGGTCTTGAATAGCTCCTGAAAGTCGATTGCTAATATAGTCAGTAATCACTCCTTGTTGATGCCCTTTAGTACCAAGAAGACGTTCAACAGGATGGCGTTCATCAGCTGACGAGCCAACCACAGACCATTCTTTTAAATTCAAGAGAGCTTGAATCAATTTAGATTGAATAAAGTGAAAGGCACGACGATAAGGTTCTTTTTCACGGAAGACAGATGTATCACTAGATTGTGCGGCCATTTCTTCAACAGCCTTGCTTGTTTTGGATAGATTAGTAGAAAGAGAGAAAGTACGATAGAGACTTGAAATCTTGCTGATATAGTAGTTGAAGATGACTTCGCTTTGAATGGTTGCTGAACGCAAGAGAGTTTCAGCAGTTACAAATGGATTTCCATCTCGGTCTCCACCAATCCACATTCCCATAGTAATAGGTTTGGCTTGTTTAAGATCAATTCCTTGCTCTTTTGCTAGACGTTTGTACTCTAGCATTAGATTAGGAACAGCTTGTAAGAAGGAGCTATTGTAGTACTCCATGACATTGGTGATTTCGTTGGTTACTTTTAGTTTCTTCTCACGAATCATATCTGTCTGCATGATGATTTCAATATAGCGACGAAGATCATTATGCCATTTTTCCTTGTTAATGAGCCCCATTCTCACATCACGATATTTACGCAAAAGGGTATGGATGTGAGTGGTCAAATCCAACATACTTTTACGTTGAACCTGAGTTGGATGGGCTGTCAAAACTGGCACCACGTTCAAGTGCTCAAGAATCTCAGCAGCGTTTTCTTTTTCAGCCACCATTTTGATCGTTGTTGATAATTTACCGAGATAGTCTTGATCGACATTATTTAGGTGGTTAATCTCATAAGCCAAGTCAACATCTTCTGAGATGTTAATTAAAAGTGGCAAGATAGAGAAGTATCTAGAAATGTAGACCATCTCATCATTTGAAAGACCTGTTACTACTTTATCTAGCCCTTGATAGTCAAGTTTTGAAGAAAGTTCCTTCAAGTGCATAATCTTATCAAAGGTTTCAGCAGGAAGCATATTTTTTGTGATATCTTCCAGCATATCCGTCAAGATTTGAACTTCCTCTTGTACGACCGTTTTGTTACTATAATTTTCTAACTTTTGAAGAGACATTTTTTTCTCCTTGTTATCTATGTCTTAAAGCTGTGCGTCGTATTCGCTATAAAGTCGCGCACGCTTTTCACTGGCATCAATATTTAATACAAATGCTATGGCTACAGAAAGAACCAAGAGACTATTCCCCCCTTGCGAAAGGAAAGGGAAGGTTACTCCTGTTGAAGGAATCAAGCCTGATATACCTCCAATGTTAACAAATACCTGTATCAAGATCATGCCCCCAATACCGATTGCTACCATTGAGTTGAAAGGATCCCTTGCGCGAATACCTACCAAAATGATACGGAGAATTAAGAAGAATAGGAGAGCGAGAATAAGACTTGCTCCTACAAATCCAAACTCTTCGATGACAATCGAAAAGACAAAGTCTGTATGGGCTTCTGGTAGATAACCACGTTTTTCAATAGAATTTCCTAATCCCAGACCAAACCATCCTCCATTAACCATGGCATAGTAGGAATTGGCCAACTGGTGTCCAGCTCCAGCCAAGTCATTAAAGGGGTTGAAAAAAGCACTGAACCGCTTGGCAACATAACCAAATACAGGAATTTTAGAGAATTTCTCAACACCGATTATCCGAATGGCTGTTAAGGAAATCATAGAGACACCAGCTAGTAAGCCCAGAATAGTTGTGAACCATCGATAAGCTATTCCACTGATAGTATACATGAGCAAGGATACTAAAATCAAGATAGTAGCATTTCCTAGGTCTGGGAAAATCGCCAAACTACCAATCATAACCAGTAGAACAAAACGCCAATCATTAAATGCTCGAGGAATCCACTGATTAAGGGTTAAAACTTGGAAGTCGTAAACAGCTATCTCATCCTGTTGTTTTGAAAAACGCTGTGCTAGATACCAGACAATGATAATTTTTAAATACTCTGCTGGTTGAATCGTTATTGGACCAACCTTGATCCAGCCATAGGCCCCATTGACAGGAATCCCAATTAAACGCGCTAGAGCTAGCAGTATCAGCTCAACAAACATGACGATGAAGATTAATCGCTCATTTCGCAGAAATCCTAATTTCAATTTATAAATCAAGGCAATTAAAAACAAACTGGCTATCCAGAAAATTCCTTGATTTCGAACCAGTTGCAGGGTACTTTTTCCCTCTTGGATAAGAGTTGCACTAGTTGTCGAATAAACTACTATCAATCCTAGAACGGATAACAGTAAATAAGGAATCAAAATGGAATAATTCAGCAGGTGCCTTTTACTTATTTTCATATGTCACCTATCTATCGGAAAAATTATATTATCTTATTTTCCCATATTATTTCTAGTTTTATAAGCTATTATACCATTTTTTAGCCTAGAAAAAAACTCTTACAGTATAAACATTCGAATTTTACCCAAGACAGGCTCATGATTAAAAATTCTTGAGTGACATCTTTACTCAATCTACAAATAGTTGAAAGTTACTTGAATTCGTTAAACTTTAATGTTCTTATTTCAGAAAATCAAAAACTACCTCCCAGACAAAGGAAGGTAGTTCATTGCTATCTTAGTTTGAGGCGCTACTACTGCTGTCAGAAGTTGTTTCGCCTTTGATATATTGTGTAAAGATATTTTGGAAGGCTGGGTCTTTGACCTTGATATTTGCTGCCTGCAACTCTTTACTAATGACACCTTGAACGAAAGTAGCATCATTTTGTTTTTGAGTCAGGATAACTGTCTTCAATTTTTCTTTATAATCTTCCCAGTTAGAAGATTTTTCTGTTTTCTTAATTAATTTTACAATATAGAAGCTGTTTGAATAAGCTTGTGTACCTGGAGCTGTAATCACATCTGAGATTCCATCAACATTAAGTGCAAAAGCTGCTTTTTTAACAACGTCTGGTAATTCTGTTGATGCAGAGTCAAAGGTGATTTCTCCACCATTTGCTTTTGTCTTTTCGTCTGTTGAATTATCCTTAGCCAATTGGGCAAAGTCAGCTCCAGATTCTTTTGCTTTAGCTAGTACTTCTTTAGCCTTATCCTCACTGTCAAGTTTAATAACTTGAGCAGTAACATCTGGTGTGTACTCTTCATATGCTTTTTTATAGTTTTCATCTGTTAATTCAGATTCAGCGGCTTTCTTAACAGCATACTCAACTAATTTACTTGTACGAATTTGAGCTTTACGGCTTTCTGCAGTCATACCTGAACGAGCGAGAATCGTTTGATAGCTATCACCGTATTTCTTTTGTTCTTCTGCAACGGCATCCTCTACTTCTTTATCGCTAACTTCTGAACCATATTGTTTTTCAAAAACTTTTTGAATGGTCATATTCAGCAAGACTTGTTGTGCAGTCGCATTGTTTTTAACTTCTTCAAAGAATTGATGCTCTGTAATCACATCACCCTTCATGCTAATCAAGTCAGTTCCTTCAGAACTGTTTGAACAAGCAGCCAAAGTAGCTACTGACAACAAGGTGATGGCTCCTGCCATTAGTTTTTTCTTCATGTTTACTCCTTTTTCTAAAAACGGTCGAAAATTTCTTTAGACCGACTCAATCATTATACCATATTTTAAAGCAGATAACTTAAATAAGACTAAAAATACTAGCTTTTTAAGTTTTAAACGATTCCAGTTTTCCTATTCCAAAAAGAACCTGAACAATGGTTCAAGTTCTTGTTTATCGTATGTTAATTTTTTAGTGACGTCCTTTGTAAGTCAAACCTGCTAAACCAAGACTTGCTAGGAGAAGACCTACTAGAGAAAGTGAAGAACTTTGTTCACCCGTGTTTGGTAGAGCTGGAGTTTCTTTTTTCGAAGTAGGTTTGTCAGCTTTAGTGTTTGAACTTTGCCCAACAGGTTTCACAGGAGCTGTTGGAGCAGTATTCGAATTAGTTTGTGGTTTAAGCTCTGGCTTAACTTCTGGTTTAGAAGTATCAGAAGGGTTAGGTTCTGGCTTAACCTCTGGTTTCGGAGTCTCTGAAGGCTTAGGTGCCGGTTTTACTTCTGGTTTTGAAGTATCAGAAGGGTTAGTTTCCGGTTTTACTTCTGGTTTCAGAGTATCAGAAGGGTTAGTTTCCGGTTTCACTTCTGGTTTCGGAGTTTCTGAAGGCTTAGTTTCCGGTTTTTCTTCTGGTTTCGGAGTCTCTGATGGTTTAGTTTCTGGTTTTACTTCTGGTTTCGGTGTATCAGATGGTTTTGTTTCTGGTTTTACTTCTGGTTTCGGAGTCTCTGATGGTTTAGTTTCCGGTTTTACTTCTGGTTTCGGAGTTTCTGAAGGCTTGGTCTCTGGCTTAACTTCTGGATTTGGATCTGGTGTTGGAGCTGTATCTAACTTCTTATATCTTAGGTATCCTTCCATATACCCATCAGAAGCACCGTAAAAGAATGTGCTTGCGATATTATAGGTTAAGTTATAGCCCGGCATCCAGGCATAACTTGATACCACTTGATATCCTTCAATGTCCTTGTGGATATTTATAGATTCACCAGGGTTTAGAACCCCAGTCTCCATAGGCACTATTTCCCTGCTATGTTCATCTAGATACCTAATACGGTATTTGAGGGGCTCTTGTTTTTCGTCAGCTTTTGGTGCTGGTTCTGGCTTAACTTCTGGTTTCGGTGTATCAGATGGTTTGGCATCTGCATCTAATTTCTTGTAATTTAGGTACAGATCATCGTATCCATCTGCAGAACGATAGAAATACTCGTTAACTATATCCCATGTTAAGACATAGTTTGGCATCCAGTCCTCCTTGAAAGTTATTTCATATCCATCAAAATGTTTATAGATATTGATGGTCTCTCCTGGATTTATGGTTCCCGTCATTTGACCAAGTTTCTCTCCAGCTTCATTATCGTAATAAGTGATGCGATATTTGAGGGGCTCTTGATTTTCTTCAGCTTTTACAATGCTGATCCCAAAAACAGGCACATCGGTCAAAGCTGGCACAACAACACCAAGAGCAGCAACAGATAGCAAAGAAATACCAAGTTTGGTTACTTTATTCGTTTTCATAATTTCCTCCATAGGCATGTAGATTACTTTTTAGGTGGGCAAATACTACAAAATCCTAATTTTTTTGATTTTAGTGTTTCGAAAAATACACCTCAAGCACTTGAGCGACAAGGGTTTTGGTGTATCGCCTAAGGACCGTTAAACGATACACTTAAAAAAACAAAAAAATACCAATCCAACACAGGCTCAAAACCTTGTTAAATTCGTATTTTCTGAAATATTCACATTGTTATTTTGAATGTTTCGCCAAACGGTCGTTAATCGAAACATATTTACCCCTTCATTGTACCATTTTGTCTTGTTTTTAGCAAGAAATTTGCGAAACATTTTTGCGATTGTTGGCCACCTTGTTTCGTTCCAAGACTTTATAGATGGTTGAGGTCGAAATTCGTTCTGTTTTTGCTATTGTTCTGATACTTGCCACCCCTGCCAAATACTGCTCAATAATTCTCTCCTCCTTCTCTTTCGAAATTCGCTTGGCACCTAGTTTGATGCCTTTTTCTTTGGCTTTACGAAGTCCTTCACGGGTACGAAATCGTAAATTTTCCAGCTCGCTTTCTGCCACAAAACCTAAAATGACACAAAGTAACCTACCAATGAGCGAGTCGGTTTCCAGTTTTTCATGCAAACTGACTAGCTGAATATCCGAAGCATTAAATTGTTCAATCAGTTCTAGTAATTTGAACATGGAGCGAGTCAGGCGATCTAACTTATAGATAGTAAAAGTGACCTGTTTGCCTTCCTTTGAAAGGTCACAAGCCAATTTTAAGGCCTTTTCGAGTTCTGGGCGTGCATTGTTTGAACCAGATTCACGTTCGATAAAGAGCTGGTCGCAGTGCTTAAGAGCCTCGATTTGCACCTCCAAACCCAGATCTTGCTTTTGGGTAGAAACGCGAGCATAGCCTATATTGATGGTGGTTTGAAACATAAAAATCCTCCTGTTTTTGATACAGAAGGATTATACGATTTTTTAAAATTATTCCATTTCTGGGAGACTTACATTCTCCACATTTTTTCTCAGCATGAGAATTCCATCTCCAAGAGGAACCAAAGTAGCGGTTAATCCTGGATTGTCCAAAGTTGCATCAAAGAGTCGTTGCAAGCCCCGATAGATGGTTCGTTGACCTCGACGTACTTCCATGATATCCTTGGTCACATCACCACCCTGAAAAATATCATCCAAGACTACCACTCCTCCAACTTCCAAACGTTTGAGAATTTCTGGTAGAAAAATGATGTACTTGGATTTAGCAGAGTCCATAAATACAAAGTCATAGGTCTCTGTCAACGTTGACAAGACATCTACCGCATCACCTTCTAAGAGAGTGATTTGTTTGCGTTGATCAAATTTTGCAAAATTTTCCTTGGCAAAACCAATCATCTCAGGATTTCGGTCAATAGTGGTGATTTTTGACTTGGGTGAATGCTCTGCCATCAAAAGTGCTGAAAATCCAATCGCCGTACCAATCTCTAAAATATTTTTTGGTTGAATAGTTTCCATAAGGAAACGAAAGTAAGCGACGGTTTCATGAGGAATGATAGGAATATTTTCCTTGCGAGCAAAGTTTTCTAGTTCTTTTAGGGAACCTGTCACCTGCTTTTGTCTGTGGCGCATGAACTCGACAATCTCATGCTTGACAACAGGACGTCGCATGTTATGATTGGCATTTTTACTATAAGACTTTACCATCTGCCTTATGCCAATCCTAATTTTTCAACAAGGGCTTCAAACTCATCCAAACGGCGTTCAAAGACTGCAAAGGCATCGTTGAGGTAATCTTCTTTTTCCATGTCAACACCAGCTTTACGCATGATATTGAGTGGATAGTCTGACTTCCCTGCTTTGAGGTAGTCGATATAGCGATCACGATCCTCTTGGCTACCATGAACAATCTTTTCAGCCAAAGCTGAAGCTGCTGCAAAGCCTGTTGAATATTGATAGACATAGTAGTTATAGTAGAAATGAGGAATTCGGGCCCACTCATACTGGATTTGAGGATTGTCTTCCTTACTCAAGCCATAATATTCTTGGTTCAAGTCAGCATAGAGATTGTTTAGGAACTCACTTGTCAAGACTTCACCATTTTGGTCAGCTTGGTGAATAGCATGTTCAAATTCAGCAAATTGAGTTTGGCGGAAGACTGTTCCACGGAAACCATCTAGGAAGTTGTTGAGAATTGCAAAGCGTGTTGCATCGTCTTGAACTTCTTGCAATAATTTTTCTGTCAGGATGTTTTCATTAGTAGTTGAAGCAATTTCTGCCAAGAAGATTGAGTAATCTCCGTATACATAAGGCTGAGTTTCACGCGTATAGCTAGAATGCATACTATGCCCTGTCTCATGTACAAGGGTAAAGAGATTATCCAGGTTATCTTGCCAGTTAAGAAGCATAAAGGCGTTGGTATCATAAGAACCGCCAGAATATGCACCTGAACGCTTGCCTTGATTTTCATACACATCAATCCAGCGTTCGCTGAAGGCACGTTTAACACGGCTCAAGTAATCCTCACCAAGAACTGCCAAAGCATCTTCTGCTTTCTTCAAGGCTTCTTCATAAGTAAAGCTGTATTCCACTGAAGACAATGGTGTATAGACATCGTACATTTTGAGGTCTGGAATACCAAGGATTTTTGAGCGAAGAGCCAAATAACGATGCAATAATGGCAAGTGCTTACGAACAGCAGATACTAGATTGTCATAAACACTTTCTGGCACAAAGTTTGCCGCAAGAGCTGCTTCACGCGCACTCTTGTAATTACGAACCTTAGCACGATAATTTTGCACTTTAACATTTGTCTGCAGGGTTTTAGCGTAAGTGTGCTGGTATTGCTCATAAGTAGCATAGAGAGCTTCATAAGCTCCACGACGAACCTCACGATTTTTAGATTCTACCAAGCGCATATAAACGCCGTGTGACAATTGAACTTCATTTCCATCTTCATCTTGAACATATGGAAAGACGATATCTGCATTATCTAAAATAGCAAAGGTTTCACTAGCAGCACCGAAGATTTCACCAGCACCTGCAAGCAACTCTTCTTCACGTTGTGAAAGGACATGGTCCTTATTTTGCAAGAGTTTATCAAAGAAGTGTTTATAAGGCTGGAGTTTTGGTTCTTCTGCTAAAAGGTTTTGATACTGGTCTTCTGTGATAGCCATAAATTCAGGCTCATAGAAAGAGAAGACTTGATCAAGTTGACTATAAAGAGTCATGGCTTTTGCGTAGTATTCTTGATATTTAGCAACTCGTGTATCTTGGTCGTTTTTCATATGTGCATAGACATAGAGTTTTTCAAGACGACGACTCAAGTCCAGATAACGCTCTGTAATATCAAGAAGGCTTTCTGCACTGTCCAAGAGATGACCCTCAAGACTAGCTGCTTGTTTTGTATCTTCTGTTAAAAGGGCGAGTTCTTCTTCCCATTTTTGGTCTGTTTCAAAGATCGTTGATAGATCCCATGTATCTTTTTCATTGATTTCATTTCGTTGTAATACCATAAGTTTCCTCCATCCTTTCTATTTTACCATATTTTTTAAGAAATATTGCTGATAAAAGGCAGGTGGATAAAGCTTTTGTGTGTCAATTTTGGTATTTAGTTGATAATAAGCCTGAAAATTATCGTAATAGCCCTGCAAATCTACAGTTATCTGACAAAATAGACCATGTTCTATCGGCCTTACTTGGGGATACCAGTCCTGAGTCTTCCAATTTAATAGGTTTTCTCCTCTCAAGTAAGCTTGAGCTTGTTGTTTCATCCAATAGGGGTTTTGATAGTAGAGTTGTTTTTGAATGTAACGACAAATGTTCTTATCTTGTTCGACCGAAAAAGTGATAATATTTTGTTGCTGATAAGGAGTCCGTAATATTTCTAGAAGATTTCCTTTGTCATAAGAAAATTCCTTGACTTGATAATGGAGTTTCCCTTTCAAATCTTGGTGGAGTAGGTACTTAAGTCTCAAAACTTGTCTTTTATGGTCTAACTCCCAAAGATAAAAACCCATATTATTACTGAAATAAAGAAAACCTCTCTGAAGTTTAGTTAGACGCTCTCTTAGCCAGAGCTTTTCCCCTAGTAGCCAAAGAACTTGAATTCCCAATCTTCGATAACCATTGCTTCTATCCCTCAAAAGGTCACAAGAAATGGGACTACACTGAATTTCTAAAGCTATTTTCATATTGATAAAGATATCTGCGATCTGCTTCAGTTCAGGTATGGGATATTCCATCTCAACCTCATCATTCACCTTAGCCCAATAAAACAGTCTTTTCTTGTTTTCCAGATGCTCTGGTCCTTCATTTTCATGGAAAAAATCACATTTTTTGAGACTTTCATGGGCAAAATGCCTTCTCACATTTTTTCCTTTCCTCATGCGGACACTTGTTCCACAAGCTGGACAATAATAAGCTTGTTTGACTAGTTCATCCTCCAAGGCATTGACCAGGCGCCCTTTTTCATCTCTAGCTAAAAACATAAAACCTCCTTTTCTACTTTATTCGAAAAGGATAAGAAAAAGGCTGAGAAATCCAGCCTTTCCATTATATTTTTAGAATAATCCTGCTCATATTTTATGCTTTTTGATCTGTTTTTGTAACATGGGAATCAGATTTGAAATTTGATCTTGTTTAATCACCAACACACCGTACTCTTGACAGCGATGGTTATATACGGGATTGATTTTTCCAGAGCAAACAATTAATTTCAAACAAGTTTCACCAGCAAAATGATTGGCATATACCTCTAGTTCATTAATAGCTTCTACAGACAAGTCTGTCATTTTACAAGATATAAAAATAATGGATTGACCTTTACGGAGGACAACATCAATTTCATTTTGTACATTATCGACTTCAGGGAAAATACCATTCCAGTCAATTTCTGCCCCTATCATACATTCATCAAAATACTCTGATTCTATCGCTAAAAGATAGAGATATAATTCTAAAATATGACCTTTAGTGCGACAGAGTAGTTGTGCCTCGGGGCTGGAAAAAGTGTAACTAATATGATCGGAACTTTCCTCATCAATATGAATCAAGTTAGCTTCTGTTAGTAGAGGAATCATAGATTCTGGATAAGGGTACCTTTTCCCGTTACTTTCCAAAACTTTTGCTGTTTCAGCGTGAAAATCAGTTGTTTTAGCTAATGCAAAGAATTGAGTAATCTGATACCATTGCTCTGGGTTTAAAATTGCATAGTTGGCTAGTTTTTTGATGACAGTAATTTGTTTCGGACTATATTTAGGTTGTTTCGATTTGATGAGTTTACCACCCCGTAAGGCCATCAACTGTTCAATGGTCAGACCAGGAATTACTAACTCTTCCTTTTCCACCTTCCCCATCTTCCATTTGAATTGTTTTCCTTGCTCAATATCTATTGCAATAATCGGTAATTGCTTTTCCAAACCATACTGATAAAGAAAAATAGCTAATATCGAATCTCCTCCAAAAACATCTAAAGTCACTGAATCATAGTTAGTCAGGAAAAGATTCAAATCATCCGTAATCTTATCTAGACTTATTTGCCGAAAATGCACTTGTTTTACATGGGAAACTTGATCCAGCAAAAAATGTTTCAAGGCCAATCTTTCATCTTCTGTAATTTTTTTCAGGGAGAGAAATAAAATCTCGTCACAATCACAGATAAAAGTCTGATAAACATTTTTCTCGATAGTGTGATGATCAAAAAGTTCGACTAAAAGACTAGGCATGTCGCTACCTCCCTATTAAAAATTTGCTAGTTGTATGGAAAATTTAAAATTACTTAGAATAAACTTCATAGAAATTTGGGTTAAGAGATTATCTTTAGCATTTTCTACACATCTAGTATAGCATAATTCAGTTGATTGGCCCTCAAGTCTTTATATAAAAAAACGAATAGAAATGGATAGCTATTCGTTTTAAGATTTTTATTTTACTTTTTTTGCTAACATAGTTGCAAAGCGTAGTTGGATACGATTGCCATTTTCATCACGACGGTGCAAATGACCAGGATTTTCATTATACTTAATCAATTCCCAGTCCTTGTAGTAATTGGCCAATTCTCCCTCTTTAAAGGTGAATGGGAAATTCACTGAGCAAGGATAATCTTCCGTATCCATAGCACAAACAATAAGATTGTAACCACCGATAGAGGTTTGTTCCTGCATATTTTGAATGATAGACGGAATACGATCTGCTTGTAAAAACATGAGCACAACTGTTGATACGATAAAATCGTAAGTTTGGCCTATGCTTGCTGAATTGATATCATAGAGACCGACAGGCATTTCATAATCTTCTTGCTCCACAATGCTTTGCAAGATTTCAAGGGATAGCTCATTTTGGTCAACTGCTGTAACATCAAATCCATGTTGAGCTAGAAAGAGTGCATTTCTACCCTGACCACATCCTAAGTCTAGTGCCTTACATGGTTTGACTGTCTGCATAGCTTCTAAAACCTCCGAATGAACTGGATTGCTATTGTATTTCTTTGGGAAATAATCCTCTGGTTTACAATAAAATTCCAAATACCACTCCACATCATCTGTGGCAGCTTCTACTCTGTGCCAAGCTTGAGGTTGTGCCATAGGATTATCAGTACCTGCTTCAAAGAGGTGCTCAGCTATAACTTCCCCCTCCTCAGTCAATTCAATAAACTTAAGAGCCCCTTTTAATACAGTAATCTTGCCCCAGGTTCCGACCTTAGTATTGTGTTTTCTTTGAACAGCTTCAGGCATGGTGTCTTTATTCCAGACAGGCATGCGTTTATAGGCAACTAGTTTTTCCATTTACTTCACTCTTTCTATCGATGGTTAACTGCTTTCATAACACGCGCGATATCGCGATCTTGCTCACGACGTTTGATTGACTCACGCTTGTCATAGTCGTGCTTCCCTTTTGCAAGCCCTAAAAGAAGCTTAGCATAACCATCTTTGATATAAACTTTAAGAGGAACCAGCGTCATCCCTGTCCCTTTAGTTTCTTGCTCTAACTTCTGGATTTGCTTTTTATGAAGGAGAAGTTTACGACGACGTTCTGGTTCCTGATTCCAGATATTCCCTTCTTCATAAGGAGCGATATGAACATTGCTCAACCAAACTTCCCCATTTTTCACTTGGGCAAACCCATCTTTCAGATTGATACGGGCTGCTCGTACACTCTTGATTTCTGTACCAGTGAGGACCATTCCTGCTTCTAGCGTATCTACGATAGTATAGTCGTGGTGCGCCTTTTTATTTTGCGCGACGACCTTTCCCTCGCCCTTTGCCATGCTTAGCTCCTTTCTTTGCTACTTCCTTATAAAAAGGTTTCTTACTCTTTTTCTTCTTGTCTTTTGAAGAATGCTTACGCTTATCACTTGAGCGACTAGCTTTTCTCTTATCTTCTTTCTTATCCGAACGACGACCTCTATCCTTACGACCAGACTGTTTCAAACCTTTCTCAATGACATCAAACTCGCTTGGGATAAAAGAAAAATCAATCTCACCAGTCATTTTATCGGCTCTTTCAACACGAATACGAATCTGTTGTCCCACACGGAAGGTTGTCCCTGATTTCTCTCCACGAAGAGTCAAATCACGTTCATTGAAATGGTAAAATTCAGGCAGATTTGTGATGTGAATTAAGCCTTCGACTGTATTTGGCAACTCAACAAAAAGACCAAATTTAACGATACTTGAAACAACTGCATCATACTCTTCACCAACGTACTCTTCCATGTATTCAGCTTTTTTCATAGCTTCTACTTCACGCTCTGCCTCGATGGCACGGCGCTCACGGTTCGAAGATTGAGTCGCAATCTCTGGAATGACCTGTTCAAAATGCTCCGCCACTTCCTTAGAACATCCATAGTCGCGAATCATTCGGTGAACCAAGAGGTCCGGATAACGGCGAATCGGACTGGTAAAGTGGGTATAATATTCCGCAGCAAGGCCATAGTGACCATGATTATGCTCAGAATAACGAGCTTGTTGCATAGAGCGGAGAAGCATCATTGATAATACATCTGCATAAGGCTCTCCTTCAACGGCACTCATAATGTCTTGGAGGGTTTCTTGACTAATTTCACTGGCCGTCCCATAAATTCTCAAACCAAAACTTGAAGCGTAATCAATAAATTTTTGAACTTTTTCAGCTTTAGGTTCCTCATGGATACGATAGATAAAAGGTAAATCAAGCTTGCTAAAGTGTTCCGCAACTGTTTCGTTGGCAATCAGCATAAAGGACTCAATCATACGTTCAGCAACACCACGCTGACGAAGAACAATATCAACTGGCTTCCCTTTTTTATCTACTAAAATCTTAGCTTCATTGGTATCAAAATTGAGAGCTCCACGCTTAATCCGCATACCTTCAAGAATTTCATGAAGCTTGGCCATAAGTTCGATACTAGGAACAATTTTCTTAAACTCTTGTCTCTTCTCCCCATCACCCACTAGGATATCATTAACAGCACTATAGGTCATACGGAAACTTGTCTTGATAACAGTCTGCGTAATCGTATAATTCACAACACGACCCTGCTTATTAATTTCCATAATCGCAGACTGAGTCAAGCGGTCTACTTGAGGATTAAGGGAACAGATACCATTTGAAAGGCGCTCTGGAAGCATTGGAACTACACGGTCTGTAACATATACAGAGGTTGCACGATTGAGGGCTTCTTTGTCAAGAGCAGATCCCTCTGTCACATAGTAAGAGACATCAGCGATATGAACTCCAAGTTCAAAATTTCCATTCTTCAATGGCTTGATGTGAACAGCATCGTCTAAGTCCTTAGCATCGGCTCCATCTATGGTAAATGTAATTTCATCTCTCAGGTCCAGACGGCCTTCCATATCCTTCTCTGATGGAGCATCTGGCACACTTTCAGCTTCTTTGAGAACTGCCTCTGGAAACTCTGATACAATATCCATAGATTCCAAGACCTCAAGGACATCAATCCCTGCATCCGTTGAATGTCCAACAACATCTAAGACACTAGCGACAAAGAAATCGTGTTTCTTACTTGGATACTTATCAATAAAGACCTTGAGAACTTCTGTGCCTTCCAATTGAATAGCTGGCTTTTTAACATAGATTGGTTGACTAATTTTTTGATTTTTTGAACGGATATAGCCCGCATACTTGGGCTTTTCCTCATCAAGAACGATTTGCCCAACAACTGTCGTTAGACTGTGCTCTAGGATGTCGATAATCTTTGCTTCTGCAGCAGTTCCTTTGTTACGATCAGCAACTTTCTTAATGACAACTTCAACAGTATCGCCATCAATGGCATAGTTAACATCACTTTTTCCAACAAAAAGATCGTCTTCTTCGCCTTCAAGACTTACAAAACCGAACCCATTTTTATGGGCATGGAAAATTCCTTTCAGGGTAATCTCATGTTTTTTCTTCTGTTCTAGGGTTAAACTACCATCTTCTTCAAAGCGAATCTGGTGCTTACGTTCCATCAAGGAAAGAGTTTTGATTAACTCACGGAAGTCCTTTGAACCATCCTTCCTGAGAGCACTGGCCAAGTCATTGACAGTGACTCGTCCCTTTTCTTTTAAATATTCTTTTATTCTATCTTTCATGTTTTCTTTCTAGATTTTTTAAATTCCTTTTGCTGTAAAACCTTCTCAAACATCATTTAATACTCGATAAAAATCAAAGAGCAAACTAGAAAGCTAGGCGCAGGCAGTACTGGAGTACGACAAGCCGACGCTGACGTGGTTTGAAGAGATTTTTGAAGAGTATAAAAATAAAAAGAGGCAAAGACCTAGTCTCGCCCATTTCTTATCTACTTGATAATACCGTCAATGCTAAGGCAATGGCTAGCCAGAAAAAGACTAAAATACCTGTCAAACGTTGCATCACAGCTTCAAAACCACGCGCTTTACTACGTTCAAACAAATCACCTGAGCTGGCATCAAATACATTGCTGGATTGGTTCTTAGTTGGTTGCATGAAAATCGCAATCACAATCACAACAGATAATACTAATAAAATGGTTAATAATAGGTTATACATATCAAACTCCTTAAAATCCCTATTATTTTACCATAAATTCTACTTAGATTCAAGATGTAGGGTTACTTTTCTTTCCTTGGGACAATACTTTAAAACCTCAATCTTGTCAGGATGAGTTTTGGAGTTCTTACTGGTTAGATAATTCATGCTGCCACAAGAGGAGCACTTGAGATTGATTTTTACTCGCACTAGATTTCCTTTACTTTTAATAATGATCTAAATTGCACTATGTTACATAAACAACTGAAAGCTACACAGGCTGCTGTCGCATAAAAGACAGCATGGTAGCCCAAATAGCCTGCAACTGCGGATCCCGCCATGGGGCCAATTACTCCACCGAGGTAAAAAAAGACTTGATTGAATGCGAAAATCCTTGAAATACCTGATTTAGGAGTCATTTTGCTGAGAAGGGCATTGATACCTGGTATCAGAGCGCCCGTTCCCAAACCAAAGAGAAAACGGTACAAGCCGAGTTCAAGGGGACTGGTTGCATGAGCACAAAGAAGGTAAATGATGACTGAATAAATCTGCGCCGCAACTAACAATCGATGATTCCCTACCTTATCGCCAAGTTTTCCTAGAATTCCAGCACTCATCATGCTAGAAAATCCCATGCTGGATACAATCAATCCTGATACAAAGAGGAGATTCTCAGTCTGCCCTAAGTCCCGCACATAAAGAGCCAGAATGGGGCCAATTGATTGAGCTGAAAATTGAATGACAAAGCTCGTCAAAAATAGGTTCGCTAAAAGCCTCGGATACTTGAAAGAAGAAAATACTTCTTTCGTTGGGATAGCCTTCTCCTTAGCCACTGGCTGAAAATCTTCCTTGATAAAGAAAATGGTTAGGATTGCAGCTAAAAATAAGAAAGCACCTACCAATAAAAAGACATTACGAATGCCAAAAATTTCAGCAATAAAACCTCCAACAAAGGGACCCGTCAGTGTTCCCGCAACAACACCTGTAGATAGAGTTCCAAGAGCCGCTCCAGACTTATCTTTAGGTACCTGACTAGCAATCAAGGCCGTCGCATTGGGGACAAAACCAGTAAATACACCATTGAGCAAGCGCAGAAAGAGTAACCAATAGATATTCGGCACGAAGGCCAAACCTCCCATAGTGATAGTCATGGCAAGACCTGCTCGAATCATCATGGGTTTTCGACCGTACTTATCAGCAAGAATACCCCAGATAGGAGAAACTAGAGCTGCGGAAATAGCTGAAACTGAGATGGCTAATCCAGCATAGAAAGCAACTTGATCCTGCTTGATTCCCAACTGCTCCACAAATATAGGCATAAAAGGTACGACTAAGGATATACTGGCTCCAGTTAGAAAACTACCGAACCAGGCGACACGAAGATTATCCTTCCAACTAATCTCTTGCACAGCTATCGCCTCCTTCAAGTAACTTCACTACTTGA
>ERZ773069.686-NODE-686-length-21358-cov-6.947707_pt1 | contig 21358 bp, 16 predicted proteins | sample MGYA00580619_ERZ773069 | MGnify/ENA primary metagenome ERZ773069 (study PRJEB29015, sample SAMEA2738007) | human oral metagenome | biome: human oral; feature: human-associated habitat; material: dental | place: China | collected 2108 ...
ACCCCTCAACCCACCCGGCGCGTCACACTCACCCCACACTCAACGGCGAAGAGCCACCAATCTCGTGTCTCAATGAAGTCCGGCCTAGAAGGCCGGAACAATGGGTTTGACCTACAAGCCGGGTAAGGCTGATGCTCTCAGGTCTCAATGAAGTCCGGCCTAGAAGGCCGGAACAATGAAGAACTCGGCATGAACCAGTTCATGGCGGCACTGTCTCAATGAAGTCCGGCCTAGAAGGCCGGAACAATGCTGTTGACGGGCTTTCCCGGATCAACCAGATGGCCTTGTCTCAATGAAGTCCGGCCTAGAAGGCCGGAACAATGCTGCCAAGCGCCCACAGGCCGAACAAGATAGCCAGGACGTCTCAATGAAGTCCGGCCTAGAAGGCCGGAACAATCCGCAGCATCACTTCGTCCCGCACAGCCTTCCATTCGGTCTCAATGAAGTCCGGCCTAGAAGGCCGGAACAATCCACCACCGGGCAGCGGGAAGAGGAACGTGAATGAGCAGTCTCAATGAAGTCCGGCCTAGAAGGCCGGAACAATCCGGTGAGGGCTTCGCTGTAGAGGGGATGGGGGTAGGCAGTCTCAATGAAGTCCGGCCTAGAAGGCCGGAACAATCACAAAACACCCAGAACAGCACTCCGACAATCCCCGTCTCAATGAAGTCCGGCCTAGAAGGCCGGAACAATAAGGCACACGCACCCTCAACGAACACCACAACCCCCCACCGTCTCAATGGAGTCCGGCCTAGATGGCCGGAACAATACAATGAGGCTCTCACGGCGGAGGGCAAGAAGAAAGTCTCAATGGAGTCCGGCCTAGATGGCCGGAACAATTTGCGTCGCGGCTGGGCATGGTTGCGACTCTGAATGTCTCAATGGAGTCCGGCCTAGATGGCCGGAACAATTCCTTGGGGTTTCGGCAAACCGGTGACATGGAATTGGAGTCTCAATGGAGTCCGGCCTAGATGGCCGGAACAATCCGATGGGGGACTGGCAATGAGCCGTCTCGAGGGAGCGTCGTCTCAATGGAGTCCGGCCTAGATGGCCGGAACAATGTGCGGCCTGCGTCTTAGGGCTCGCGTGGGATACCCTATGGTCTCAATGGAGTCCGGCCTAGATGGCCGGAACAATCTACGAGCGCCGGCGCAAGAAGGTCCGCCTGACCAAGTCTCAATGGAGTCCGGCCTAGATGGCCGGAACAATGATGTTGAAGCATTTCTGAATGACTGAAACGGATTTTGTCTCAATGGAGTCCGGCCTAGATGGCCGGAACAATTACGAGCACAAGGCCTACATGGCGTCCCGTCTGTATGTCTCAATGGAGTCCGGCCTAGATGGCCGGAACAATTCTGGTCCTGAAGATCAAAGAGGTGAAGGATTGCCGTGTCTCAATGGAGTCCGGCCTAGATGGCCGGAACAATACAGTGCAGCTTGGTTGGAACTCCTAGAGGCGAACAGTCTCAATGGAGTCCGGCCTAGATGGCCGGAACAATACGAAGGCCGCGCCGGTAGCGGCAGAGGGTACAACAGTCTCAATGGAGTCCGGCCTAGATGGCCGGAACAATGATGACGTCGGGTGAGGAGTCGACGCCGACCACCTTCGTCTCAATGGAGTCCGGCCTAGATGGCCGGAACAATCCGGGCAGGACTACGCGTCCAAGACGCTGCCCCAAGGGGTCTCAATGGAGTCCGGCCTAGATGGCCGGAACAATGGGTGGGGGGTAAAAATCGCGAAAATGAAAGGAAAAACTGTCTCAATGGAGTCCGGCCTAGATGGCCGGAACAATCAAGCCTTTGCCTGATCCCTCGAGGCGGCCCCGATAATGTCTCAATGGAGTCCGGCCTAGATGGCCGGAACAATGAATACCTCCGCGCTTGTAGAAGGTCGCGCAGGTCTTGTCTCAATGGAGTCCGGCCTAGATGGCCGGAACAATGGCTACCAAGACCTGGGTTGTCACGAGCAGTAACCGTCTCAATGGAGTCCGGCCTAGATGGCCGGAACAATCTGGTGTTCGACATGCGCGAATCCAAGGGTGTCGTGTTGTCTCAATGGAGTCCGGCCTAGATGGCCGGAACAATTACGTTTATTGCGGCTCGATCCATGCACAGGTGCATCGTCTCAATGGAGTCCGGCCTAGATGGCCGGAACAATTAGGCGAGTGGCGCGATCAGCGAGAGCAATCCCGCTGGGTCTCAATGGAGTCCGGCCTAGATGGCCGGAACAATTCGCCATCGCCCTCTTCGGAGTTCCTTTCCTCTGGAGGTCTCAATGGAGTCCGGCCTAGATGGCCGGAACAATGCGTTCGAGAAATTCACCAACATGCAGCAGGTTGTGTCTCAATGGAGTCCGGCCTAGATGGCCGGAACAATTCCGTGCTCGCCACCCCACAGGTCAGGGTGACCCCGTCTCAATGGAGTCCGGCCTAGATGGCCGGAACAATCTAAAGGCGAGACTGGTAATCAGATGGGGAGAATCTCGTCTCAATGGAGTCCGGCCTAGATGGCCGGAACAATTCGAATTGCCCCGGCTCTTGATATCTCTCAGTCCATATGTCTCAATGGAGTCCGGCCTAGATGGCCGGAACAATCCGACGGAGGGACTCGCCCAAGACCCGGGCGCGGACGGCCTGTCTCAATGGAGTCCGGCCTAGATGGCCGGAACAATCTATACCGTAGCTCGCTGCGAGCCAGCGGCCGGCCAGGTCTCAATGGAGTCCGGCCTAGATGGCCGGAACAATGGTGGCGTAGATGATCTACGTTCCGCCTCTGACCTGGTCTCAATGGAGTCCGGCCTAGATGGCCGGAACAATCCAGCGAGCCATTCCGCAAGCCCCTTGCGTGCCCTTCGGGTCTCAATGGAGTCCGGCCTAGATGGCCGGAACAATGAAAGGACAAAGGGCAATGGATGGAAGTGGCTATTACGTCTCAATGGAGTCCGGCCTAGATGGCCGGAACAATCCCTGACGCGTGGCGCGACAAGGTGAACGAACAGGGCTTGGTCTCAATGGAGTCCGGCCTAGATGGCCGGAACAATGCGATTCATCGTTGGCATTATCATGCGCATTTTTCGGCCGTCTCAATGGAGTCCGGCCTAGATGGCCGGAACAATGGGGCTGGAGTTCATGCTCGACGAGAACACCGATATTGGGTCTCAATGGAGTCCGGCCTAGATGGCCGGAACAATGGTTCCAGGAACGTGCGGCTCCTTCGTCGTAGATGTCGTCTCAATGGAGTCCGGCCTAGATGGCCGGAACAATCGCCATCACGCCGGCACACCCCTCGCAAATCTCTGGGTCTCAATGGAGTCCGGCCTAGATGGCCGGAACAATAAGGGGGTAAAAATCACAAAGAGGAATGGAAAAAGCTGTCTCAATGGAGTCCGGCCTAGATGGCCGGAACAATCGGGACGAGACCGGCGAGAAGAACCGCGACCTGAACCTCGTCTCAATGGAGTCCGGCCTAGATGGCCGGAACAATCGACACCAGAAGACCTGAGCCTGTGCCCGCTACGATGGTCTCAATGGAGTCCGGCCTAGATGGCCGGAACAATCTCTGGACGCCTATGAGGAGGATCTGGCGGACAACAGAGTCTCAATGGAGTCCGGCCTAGATGGCCGGAACAATTTCTTGACGATCGTCCCGGACCAATCCTTGATATCGTTGGTCGTCTCAATGGAGTCCGGCCTAGATGGCCGGAACAATCTCGAGGGCGCCGTGGCCGGCGTGGAAGAGGGTAAGAAGTCTCAATGGAGTCCGGCCTAGATGGCCGGAACAATCAGCCATGTGGACGTCGCCCTGGCGGCGTACCTCGGTAAGGTCTCAATGGAGTCCGGCCTAGATGGCCGGAACAATTCGGGGAGGCGTCCGGCTGGCACCCCCACGTGCATGCTCGTCTCAATGGAGTCCGGCCTAGATGGCCGGAACAATCGCCGCATCACGACGCCACCCGAGCCGGAGAGGCATCGTCTCAATGGAGTCCGGCCTAGATGGCCGGAACAATTACAGGCCCGCATCCCCTACGTGCGTACCACAGAGGTGTCTCAATGGAGTCCGGCCTAGATGGCCGGAACAATGCCGCCTGCCGCGCATCGAATCCACGTTCTACCACACGTCTCAATGGAGTCCGGCCTAGATGGCCGGAACAATTTGAAGACGCCCAACGCCAAATGGTCCCCCACTGCCAGGTCTCAATGGAGTCCGGCCTAGATGGCCGGAACAATCCAGAAGTTCCTGGTGTTCTATGGGCAGGCGGGAACTGGGTCTCAATGGAGTCCGGCCTAGATGGCCGGAACAATGGACTCCCGTTCCTTTGGAAGAAGGCGAAGCGCACCGTGTCTCAATGGAGTCCGGCCTAGATGGCCGGAACAATACTACGAAACCCGCGCCTATTTGGAATCACAGATCCGGTCTCAATGGAGTCCGGCCTAGATGGCCGGAACAATTCCTCGAGACGCGCATCATTGATGTCGTAGACATCCGGTCTCAATGGAGTCCGGCCTAGATGGCCGGAACAATTCGCGTGCAGGCCCGTATCCCGTACGTCCGTACGACAGTCTCAATGGAGTCCGGCCTAGATGGCCGGAACAATGCGGCGCTGCCCGCCATTACATGGCGCAGATACGGCAGGTCTCAATGGAGTCCGGCCTAGATGGCCGGAACAATACGGATAAGGTATATTTCCAGCCCCCGCCCAATGTGTCTCAATGGAGTCCAGCCTAGATGGCCGGAACAATGAGAAGTTTTTCGTTTGCGTCGACACCCTGTACGAGTCTCAATGGAGTCCGGCCTAGATGGCCGGAACAATCGGCGACGATGGTGCCTCCAGCGGTACCAAGATCGGTGTCTCAATGGAGTCCGGCCTAGATGGCCGGAACAATTCGGTCCATTGCCCATGCGTGAGGCTATGCAGGTCTGTCTCAATGGAGTCCGGCCTAGATGGCCGGAACAATATCTCGCCCTGGTACTGGAGCTGCACCATAGAGGGTGGTCTCAATGGAGTCCGGCCTAGATGGCCGGAACAATCATGCTCGCTGGATCCGCGCTGCACGCCGTGCCGGACACGTCTCAATGGAGTCCGGCCTAGATGGCCGGAACAATCGTCTTATGACGTGTTTCGCCTGAATGGTACCCCGACGTCTCAATGGAGTCCGGCCTAGATGGCCGGAACAATCCGCACAAGGAAGTCCTCGGCTTCCCGAGCATTCCGGGTCTCAATGGAGTCCGGCCTAGATGGCCGGAACAATCACGCACCTACGCCCCTCTCAGGGTGGAGGCCGGGAGTCTCAATGGAGTCCGGCCTAGATGGCCGGAACAATCTGTCAGTTGACCGTCCGCTTGGCCTTGCGCCACAAGTCTCAATGGAGTCCGGCCTAGATGGCCGGAACAATACCCCGCCGCAGCGGCTTCCTAATCGACTCACACGGTGTCTCAATGGAGTCCGGCCTAGATGGCCGGAACAATCCGAACTACTCCATCCGTTACTCCGCCAGCACCGTGCTGTCTCAATGGAGTCCGGCCTAGATGGCCGGAACAATCCTCGAGCACCTCCCACTGACCGACACCCGACGTGAGTCTCAATGGAGTCCGGCCTAGATGGCCGGAACAATGCGCCGCAATTGTCCAAAGCGTTCAGCTTCGTACCGTCTCAATGGAGTCCGGCCTAGATGGCCGGAACAATCAGTCTTCTTGGCCTTCTTCCACAAGAAGGGAATCCGTCTCAATGGAGTCCGGCCTAGATGGCCGGAACAATCATGCTTGACTACGTGGCGCCCGAATTGACTGATCAGATTGTCTCAATGGAGTCCGGCCTAGATGGCCGGAACAATAATCTGCGGTACCGTATAGGTACAAGGTCAAGCAAGGGTCTCAATGGAGTCCGGCCTAGATGGCCGGAACAATATAGCGGCCAATCTTACTTTTGTCTCGTAATTCGACGTCTCAATGGAGTCCGGCCTAGATGGCCGGAACAATTAGAATGTCGCGCTTAAGGCCCTTAATATCTGGGGCGTCTCAATGGAGTCCGGCCTAGATGGCCGGAACAATTGAAGCCGGCATCCTCATTGGCCGCGCCGCCTTTATAGTCTCAATGGAGTCCGGCCTAGATGGCCGGAACAATCTGGTGGTAGAAGGGACCTCGCTGCATGAAGAAGAAACTGTCTCAATGGAGTCCGGCCTAGATGGCCGGAACAATTAGCGCCCAGCGTAAATACCCGAATCCGAGGATGCAGTCTCAATGGAGTCCGGCCTAGATGGCCGGAACAATGGGGACTCTTTGGGTTAAAACTGAATCGAACGGAGGCCGTCTCAATGGAGTCCGGCCTAGATGGCCGGAACAATACGGTCAATTAACCGTCTTTTTAGCCTTCCGCCACAGGGTCTCAATGGAGTCCGGCCTAGATGGCCGGAACAATCCGGTCGTGGCGGCGGCTGTACCGCGGCATCCTGTCAGTCTCAATGGAGTCCGGCCTAGATGGCCGGAACAATCCGGCACCACAAGCGGCAGGTCCACGGCCGAGACGATGTCTCAATGGAGTCCGGCCTAGATGGCCGGAACAATCTGTACGGCAAGTTCGCAACCCGCCCCGAGGTTCGCTCGTCTCAATGGAGTCCGGCCTAGATGGCCGGAACAATCATTGACTGTCACCAGCATTGATCTCGGACTGTGGCTGTCTCAATGGAGTCCGGCCTAGATGGCCGGAACAATGCAAGCGAACAGACAGGGCAGGCAAGGATGTTATGGTCTCAATGGAGTCCGGCCTAGATGGCCGGAACAATTTTCACCGCCTTGATCCAAATTGGCGCGGCCCACTCGGTCTCAATGGAGTCCGGCCTAGATGGCCGGAACAATTGGAAGTGACCGTCGGGGAGGACTCTGGCTGGCATCCCGTCTCAATGGAGTCCGGCCTAGATGGCCGGAACAATCGTCCAAGCAGGCCGATTTTTACCTTAAAAAACTTGTCTCAATGGAGTCCGGCCTAGATGGCCGGAACAATCTAGAGACATGCTTGTTACCAAGGGTTACTGGAATCAGGTCTCAATGGAGTCCGGCCTAGATGGCCGGAACAATATGCAAATACATGTTTCCGGCCATGTTGAGCGAAGACTCGTCTCAATGGAGTCCGGCCTAGATGGCCGGAACAATCAACAAACTGAGTGAACAGAACACCAAGCTCACAAAGTCTCAATGGAGTCCGGCCTAGATGGCCGGAACAATGACGTCGTTGTAGATCGTAAAGTTTATAACATTGTGTCTCAATGGAGTCCGGCCTAGATGGCCGGAACAATACGGTCTCAGTTGACCGTCTTCCGGGCCTTCTTCCACAAGTCTCAATGGAGTCCGGCCTAGATGGCCGGAACAATGGAGGAACACTGCGGTGCCATCTGCCGCGTTGCCCGCGTCTCAATGGAGTCCGGCCTAGATGGCCGGAACAATGACCACGACCTACGGTCAAGGAGGTCCCAGAAGACAGGTCTCAATGGAGTCCGGCCTAGATGGCCGGAACAATCGGCCGGTCCGGTGCATGTCCCCGGCGGCGGTGCATGTGTCTCAATGGAGTCCGGCCTAGATGGCCGGAACAATAGGGGGGTAAAATCACAAAAAGAATAAAGAAAGGCTGTCTCAATGGAGTCCGGCCTAGATGGCCGGAACAATACTCCGCTACGGGGGATCTGTGCCGTACGCCCTCAGATAGTCTCAATGGAGTCCGGCCTAGATGGCCGGAACAATGGGGCAGCTGGCCTATGATTCTGCCCGTAGCCATGTGTCTCAATGGAGTCCGGCCTAGATGGCCGGAACAATTCGGAGCGTGGCTCAAGGAAACTCATGCGCGGCGCGTCTCAATGGAGTCCGGCCTAGATGGCCGGAACAATCTCAAGGTGATTCCCACATGGCCTCCAAAGCACGTGTCTCAATGGAGTCCGGCCTAGATGGCCGGAACAATCTAGCCCAGGAGATGGATGGTATGACCGTCACGGTGCAGTCTCAATGGAGTCCGGCCTAGATGGCCGGAACAATTACAAGATGAGTGTTCCTCAGGCCACACGCACCAACATGTCTCAATGGAGTCCGGCCTAGATGGCCGGAACAATCCCCGAGGTTGACCCCCCACCCGCCCACCGCCTAATCGTCTCAATGGAGTCCGGCCTAGATGGCCGGAACAATGTATTGGAACAATACCGCAATGGACATAAATTACTGCTAGTCTCAATGGAGTCCGGCCTAGATGGCCGGAACAATTTGTGGACGCCACAACCGGCGGAGCCGGCGAAAACATGTCTCAATGGAGTCCGGCCTAGATGGCCGGAACAATGAGATTACAACCTTACGGTTGTGAAGGACATGTATGTCTCAATGGAGTCCGGCCTAGATGGCCGGAACAATGCGCTTAGCCGTGTGTTCAATATCCGTGACCAATTCAGCGTCTCAATGGAGTCCGGCCTAGATGGCCGGAACAATGGCTCGCCTCGGAAGGCCGCCTTGACTAGGAACTTTACCAGCACCTGCGAGCGCTCTGCACCACAGACCCCCATAACAACACTCTGTTGAGTTGTCATGGGGTAAAACACCTAGTCAAACCCCTTCGAGCGCTCCCCGGGGGAGACGACATGACCGGAGGTCTCGCAGCGGCTCACACCACCACGGGCCCCTCGTCGGGCAACCTACGCGGTACCCCAAGCATACGGATGTCGGCGTCTTGCGGGGCACCGAGGTCGATCACCATCACCGAGTCGTAGGCGAGTGCGACCACATCACGGATGTCCCGTTCCCACATCGCGAGTTCAGCCTTGCTCAGGTCACACACGAACACCGAATACTGGAGCCACTTCCCGTAGCCCTTCATGAGATTGAAGGTGGCTCGCAGCCGCTTGGGATCCGATATGTCATAGGAAATGAGGTATCTTCGCCGGGCCATGGGTCACCTCGTCATCAATGGAGTGTAGGAATCCAGTTCTCCCGTGAAGGAAGCCGCCAGCACCCGTGCCTGAAGATCCAGCACCCTCCGATAGGACACCTGATAGCCGAACAGCGGGTGTTTCAGCTCCATTTCGAGGCGGCGTTCGTGTGCTTGGATGACGGAGCGTCGCCCATCCGCGGTCAGTGCCACCCCGAGATGTCCCCGCATGAAGCTTTTCTCGTTGATTTCGCCGTTGTTGAGGCATTGCAATGCGACGGATTCCGCCACGAGGGCGCGGAACTCCTCGGCCAGGTCGAGGGCGAGGGCGGGTCTGCCGTAGCGGGGCTGGTGCAGCACCCCGAGGAAGGGATCCAGACCCACCCCGGTCAGCACCGCGATGAGGTCTTTAGTCAGCAGGCTGTAGCAGAACCCGAGCACCGCGTTGACGGGATCGGGTGGTGGTCGTCGCGCCCTGCCGTGCGCCTGGAACTCGGCCGCGACCTCGAGTCGGGGAGACAGCAGCTTGTGGAACTGCCCGAAGTACAGTCGCGCTGCTGTGCCCTCGATCCCGAGCAGCGTCTCCAAGGATGCAGCGGATTCGGTTTTCGTTTCCAGTTCCTTGAGCTGCTCCAGAACCGAATCGTCCAGCGGCACCTTCGCGTTGCGGCGCAGCAGCACCCGCTGGTTGTGGATCTTTCCCCGGATCATCTGCTGCGCGAACCGCAGGCCGTGGAAGCTCGCCAGCACCTGACGTCGCCTGAGCGTCACGTGACCGTTCATCGGCCCCTGCGACCATCCGTCGAGCCAGCCCCCGTAGCTGAGCCAGATCACCACCACGCCCCTGCGCCACAATGCCCTGAGCGCCTGGGTGGTGATCTGCACGTTCCCCACCACGCACACCTGGGAGACGTCGAGGAGTCGCCGCTCGGCCACCGTCTCGCCCTTGACCGCCACCAGCAGTCGGCCACCGGATACCTTCACCGACGCCCCCTGCGTGTTCACGTACACGGGTCTGGCGTCGGGATTCCTGACGATGATCCGACGCGGCTGCTCGCTGGAACGTTCGAGCAGATAGTTCGTCTCATCGGGCATGCACAGCGGTGCCAGCGAGCAGCGGGGGCAGCGCGGGTCGTTCAGCAGTGGCGGGGGTGGAAGTTCCTGCGCAGCCACCTTCCGCGCCAACGCCACCAGCTCCCGCACCTCCGTCTCCGCGTCCTGCCCCACCTCGATAGAGGCCCTGTGATGCGATCCCAGATAGGAAATGTCGGCGCGGTTCACCGAATACCCGGCGCGTCGCAGCAGCACCGCCTGGGTCAGGATCTGCACCCGGTCGGCGGGCCACATTCCGCCATCCCTGGGGCCGGATCCCTTCTTCATGTCAACGGGACTCGACGATCCGTCCTCGTGGTCCACCCGGTCGATGACGGCCGTCACCCCGAGGTCCGGATCCGACAACGCAACCTGGATCGAGGTGAACGGTTTCTCCTCCTCGTCGGGCGCGGGCATCCGGCCGGAACGACGATCCGTCGCGTCGTGGGCCACTGAGCCTTGGACCGTGTCGTCGTTGTGCGCCCAGCGACCGTCCACCCATTCGAGGTGGAACAGCCGCTGGCAGTACACCAATTCGTTCAGCATCCTCGCGGGCACCAGCTGCGGTTCCGCCGAGTACTCCCCCTGCTCCGACATGGCTATCGCTCCACCGGCCGGAACAATCCGAAACCGAAATGCGAGAGAGACCCGAGCACCAGGGGCTCCGGACGTTCCCCGGGGCCCTTCGGCAGGGGTTCGTCGAAATCCAGCTGCAGCAGCATCCCGCGGCGACGTTGCGCCATCGATTCGTTCCAGCGGTATCGACGGAATCTCACCACGTCCCGGTCCTCCCAGTCGGCGAGCAGTTTCACCCTCACCGGCGGCGTGCCCCCGGGGTGGCGGAAACCGAGTTCGCGTTCCACGAGTTTCTGTGCGAACTCCTCCCGCGGCTTGTTCTGCTTGGGGAAACGGTCGGTCAGGAACGGGGTCACGGAAACCCACGTGGTGGCATCGGCACTGGTGTATTCGTGCATCACCGTATCGACGGGTCCCATCAGCTGCAGGTGCAGTTCAGCTCCGGAGCGATACCCCTTGGGTGCGTTGCTCCAGCGCGGCAGGTACCTCGCCCCGGCCAACCGGGAAAGCGTGTCGGCGGGTATCCCGTCAGGCACCCACAGCACCAGGTCCTCCACCTGCCCCGTCAGCTCACCGCCGGCACCCAGAGTCGGCAGCCAGAGCCAGTGGGGATGCCGATGCTGGGGGCCGTCGTCGAAAACGCCGTGGTGTCCAGCCAGTGCCTCGACCCCGCTGCCCTGCTCCCGCAGGTCCGTGTTCTCCTTCTTGGTGCCGAGGATGCGGCCCCGGAGCCCGTGGGCAGCGAGAATGCCGTCCTCGATGCGGAAGGGGGCGGTGGGTTCCAGCCGCCACCGAACGGTCGTGGGTCTGGGCAGGTCATTCACCTCGCGACGGGAGGGAGCACTGAGGGCTTCTCCGGGCAGTTCATACCGGATCCACCGGGAACCGCTGGGGTATCGGAGACGGGCCTTGCGCATCTCCAAGGAGGAGGTTTCGAGTTGCTTCCTGGTCACGCCAGGCTCGGGCATCAGCACTTGGGTGTTTCCTGTCTCAGAAGGACGAACCCACCTTTTCTCCTGCTGGGAATGTTCCTCGGACAGCAGTCGCGCCTCACATCGCGACTCCGCCCGCCCCAGGTAGGGCAGTTTCCTCAACAGTCGGTCCAGGGCGTCACGCTGTCCTGCGAGTAGGGTGAGGTTCGGCCAGCGGATCACCACCTCGGCCTCGTCGTCCAAGTTCAGCCGAGGGTCGAGCTGGAGCGACGTGGAATGCTTGACTCCTTCGAGGAAATCGGGATTGGGCATGTAGTGCCGGGTCTGCGACGGCCTGGCAGTCGGCAGCAGGTATTCCGGAGGTTCGGTGGCGAGCCTGGTCAGCAGGTCGTCGATCGTCTCCTCGGGTATGTCGTCGCAGCGGGTGTGCCAGACGCTGATCAGGGCGCGGAGCAGCCGCCAGGGTGACGGCGGCCATTCGCTGATCCCCTCGTTGAGGGCATGGTCCCACCCGTTCGCGTGGTATTTCCCTGTGACAAAACGCAGGGCCACCTGGGTAGGCACGGTCACTTCCCCCCGCCGGTCCATTTCAGTTCCGAGATCGACGCGAGATCACCGTGCTGGTCGATGGCCTGCCGCAGCTTCGCGGTGGCCTCGTCCAGGGTGGGGATCTTGGCGAGGTCCTCGCAGTCCTGGTCCACGACCAGATGGCATGCGGTGCGCAGCCGCAACCCGTCCTGCCTGAACAGGCTGGCCAGTTCGAAATCGACGAGGGCGTTCAGCACCGCCTCGGATTTCTCGCCGAGACCGTAGGACCGGATCTGCCCATGATCGACGACGACGGACGCCGTGATGTCACGGGCCGTGTATTCGACCCGCTGGTGCGGCACCATGCCGTAGCCCTCCTTGGCTCCCCGCCCCTCGTCGTTGCTGGGGTTCACCGAATCCGTCTTCACCCCACCGGAGACTGCGGGCCGAACGTCGAGGGCGTCGATGAAACAGGTGATGGCCCGGGCGATCTTCGGCTGGGAGGGCCACTGTTTCTGGGCGAAGAACACTCCATGGATCAGGGACACCGGGTCCAGATCGAAAATGGCCTTGGCGAGGGCGCGGTGATCCACCAGCCTGCCCTTGACCAGCCCGAGCCTGTCCTCCAACCAGACCCGCCCGGTCTCACCGTCGATCTTGGCGTCCATCAGGTAGGCGCTGGCCAGTCTGTGGGCTTCGAGACGGGAGCTGGTCAGGAACCCACCGCCAGCATCGACGACGCGCACATACGGCAGGCCACGCAGCGCCTCCTCCTGGTCGTTGGCCGCCGGATCCCAGGTGCACAGTTCCAGTCGGTTCGCCATCGACTGGGGCGATTCCAGGTGGAGGGCCTGCACCCATCCTTCGCCGGGCACATGGGCCTGATAGGTGGCCGCCCCGAGATCGGGGAACCCGGTTGGCTGGAACCGGAATCCGACGACGGGCCGGAGGGTCAGGTTGAGGACGGTGCTGGTCATTGCAGTGCTCCTTCATAGAGGTCGGTGGTTTCGTAGGATTCTGTGTTCTCGACTTCTGGCGCGCTCCTTCTGAGCGCCCACGGCTTCGAGGGCGCTGCCAGAGCCGCGAGGATTCGTGGTCCCAGGCCGGGCCGGGAAATACGTGCGGAATGGGTGTGGACCTGGATGTCGGTTTCCCCGGTCCGGGGAAGGCTGATCGTTCCTCGGCTGATCACACCGCTCGCGGCACGATGCACGTCGGCGACACGGTCGGCACGCAGCTGAAGAGGCCAGCCGGGTTCGAGCCCCACCACAACTCCCGTCGCGTCCGGCGCCGTTTCCCGCACGCGCACGGACCCGGACGCGAGGGCCTGGAGAATCGCCAGGGTCGGGTCCAAGAACAAGCACTCGCCATCCGATTTCACGATGTCCGCATAGTTCCTGCCGCTCCAGTCGACGGCCAGGAAGGCCAGCAGGTGGTGGGTGACGAGGTTGTCGTCGAGAAGTCCCCCGGCCCAGGCATGGGTGTCGGTCCAGGACACCGGGTACCGGTGACGCAGGAAGGGCAGCCATCCCCGGGCCAGGCGGGTGTCCTCCCCCGGATGCTGCGCCAGCCACACCATCAGGTCTGCCAGTACGTCGACGGTGGGTCTGGCACCGAGACCGGGCACCATCACTTCGGGGTTGATCGGATCTTTGGGGTTCTTGGGATCAGCGCCGACGAGCAGGCGACGAATGGGCTGCCCACCGCTTTCCTCGTTCTGTTGGGAGGCCCCGGGCGGCAGGAAGGTTGCGGAGGCGATCCCTGCGGCGATCCGCGCCTCGGGAATGTTGAGGAACAGCTCCCGGCACACGGGGATGACGGCACTCGCCGGCACCAGCTTCGAGGGGCGTCCCAGTTCCTCGCGGTTCTTCCGGGAGCGCAGGGCCGTCAGCTCCAGCTCGGTCTGGGCGCGAAGCATGGCGATTCCATTCCGCCATTCGGGTTTCCGCACGAAAGCCGTCACGCTCGCGTCGAACCGGCGTGCCGCGGATTGGGACGCCGCTCCACTGGCCCCGTGGAACGTCCGGGCACGGCGCAGCGGCTCCCTGGCCATGATCACCTCTGGGCGTGACCGCACCTCGACGTGATCCAGCGGAACGGCGACGAAGGCCAAGCCGTTTCGTTTGAGGAAACCGAAACGCTGAAAAGCCGAGATACCCCTGTTCACGCCGAAGGAATGCGCCGCCGCATACATGGCGACCGCGTTGTTGGCGGTTCCACCGTCCCAGGAAACCCGCGCCTCCTCGAAGACCTGGCGCAGCTCCGCCAGCGTGACGCTCTCCAACAGAGGCGCCCACAGTTCGCCGCGGCCGTCCTCGTTCGCCGAACCCGGGATCGGTCCGTCCGGGCTGGAGGAGACGGTGAAGGGAATGGCCACTCTGGAGTTCTGTTCACCCAGTTTTTTCGCGGCAGAGGCGGCGAACAGCATGGCCCCTTCCACCATGAGAATGAAAGCCCAGGGGTTGACCATGGCGTCGGCGCTGCCGAACGCGGAGGAGCCGGGGGTCCCTGCACCGGCGGGATCGCCCTGGCCCACGGAGGCCGCGAGTAGTTTTTCCGTTGACCTCCCCCACAGCAGATCCCGCATCCACGCCCGGCTGCGTTCGGGTTCCGCCCCGAGCTCCGGCAGGACATCCACCAGGCGTTGGTGAACGTTCGTGCTGAAATCCAGGCGGCCGTCGTTTCCCCCGGTACCGAGAATGGGCGGGTACTCCGTCTTCTTCGCGGTGAGGACCACGCTGGCGTCCATCCACGGCAGGGCATCGTCCGGAAGCCGGTTGCGAAGCTCCTGCACGAGGCGTTCCTTCGACCATCCCTTCCCCGACTTCGCTGTCAGAACCAAGCGGATCACAGCAAGGGTGTCCCGGTAGGAGGTGAGCCTAGCAGTGGTGGAGGATTCCAGCATCCGGATGTATTTCAGGGGTGTCTTGTCCTTCTCACCGAACCCGCTGCCGGCATTCCACGGAGAGAAAACCGGGGTGGGGACGAAGTCCCGGACGAAGAACTCGGTGATGTCCTCCACCTCGGTGTCCATGCGGAACACGCCGGCGCGCCAGCCGAACCGCGCGGCGGGATCGGCCTGTTCGGAAACTCCCTTGGCCACCCCGAGCGCCGCCAGGTAGTTGATCAGGGGAACACACCCCAGGCCGGGAAACACGTGCGTGGTCATTCTTCGGTTCCTTCCGCGACGGGGAGTTCGAGGTTGGCGCTGGCCCGCCAGTCAGCCATGCGCACCAAGGTTTCGAGATAGGCCAGACGGAACGGTCCGAGGCGCTCCAGAAGGGCCAGGGCGTTGGTGGTCCAGGAGTCGGGCCCGCTCCGGAAGATGCCGAGGTCGACCACTGATTCGGGCAGCTCGATGCCCGGAAGCGTCACGGCATTGATGGGTTCCTTATCGACGCATCCGAGGAAACTCAGGCCGTCAACTCCGTCGTAGCGGGGATCGCGGGCGGTGATGCGGATGTGTCCGTGATGCGCCGCGATCAGATACAACACGAGAGGATGCAGCTCGGGCTCCACTCCCAAGTCGATCAGCAACTGCCGTCCGGCATCGGTACGCAGCATGAACACCGAGATCAACTCGTGCCGGAATCCGGAACGTCGCTCCACCCGGGCGTTCTTCTGCTCACCCACCTTGAGTTCACGCCGCACTCGGAGCGGGGCGGTTCCCGGCGATTTCGCGTACAGCTGTTCCGGGGCATCGGGAGGTGTGTCCTCGTTCGCATCCAGCAGTGCCCGCGCCCAGTCGTAGTGGGCCTTGCCGAGGTCGTGGAGCACACCGGCGACAGCCGCGGCGTGCAGGTGCGCGTCATCGATCCCGGCCGGGCGGAGCACCTTGGCGAGGGCCTCGGCCTGTTCCCGGGTGTCCGCGAGGTGCTGGTGCAAAGTGACCCAGCCGTTTCCTCGGGCCCCGGCGTCCTGGGAACTGGTGACGCTCTCGGGAGTGGTCGCATCCCGGAGGTCGTCCGCATCGACGTGGTCCTGGACCGTGTGTTTCTCGGCGGGGTCGAAACCGTGTTCGATGCTGTAGCCGCCGAGCCCGGCCTCCACCAGGATCAGCTGTTGGGGTCGCAGCTGGTCCGCTCTCGCGGGGATCCAGCGGTCATCCTGGATCGAGAAGGTCCAGGCCCGCTGGTCTCTTCGTTCCCTGATGTCCTTCCGGTTCAGCAGTTTCTTCGCCCGGCTCATCGAAACGCCACAGCGAAGCGGCTGGCCGGGGATCTCAGTCGCCAGCTTTCCTTGTGCAATGGAGCCATTCGGTATCCAGGCCAGCTGAACGTCGAGGTCCTTGTCAGGACGGATGTAGCAGCTGATGTCGATGTCGTTGCCCGTCAGGTCAGGGGTGGTGTCAAACAGTTGACGGAAGTCGCAGCGACGCAGGATGCGCAGTTCCAGATCCTCCGGCGGTATGTCGTCGCCCAGCCGGTGGAGCTGGGCGCTGGTCAACGACATGCCCTCCGCTCGCCTCAAGGCCTCGATCGCGCACGCCACCTGTTCCGGGTCGTACGGGTGTCCCTTGGCGGGTTCGCGCCAGTGAACCACCGCTTCCCCCGCTGGGTATCGGGCAGCCCTGTTGCAGCGCCCGGCCCGTTGGACGACGGACGCCCACGGCGCGGCCTCGGTGATGAGGGTGCGTGCACCGATGTCCACCCCGGCCTCGATCGCCTGGGTGGCGACGACGATCCCTCCGTCGCGGGCGATCCCGCGCAGCTTTTCGAGCTGGGCCTTGCGTTCCACCCCACGGAACTGGGAGTGGATCAGCAACCTGGGCTCGTCCGGGGTCAGTTTGCCGATTTCCCGGTAGGCGTCGACGGCTGCGTCAACCGTGTTCACCACCACCAGGGTGAGGGTATCGGGTTGGTGGCGTTCGATGATCTGGGCGGCGAACTCCTTCGGTTTGTCGACCGGGGGAAATTCCCTGATCGTTCGTTCTGCCGACATGCGCCGGAGCAGCTCCGGGGACTCCGACGACTCGTCGATCCCCAGCACGTCGGCGCCTTGCCAGGGGTTGTCGACGGTGTCCAGGACGCGTTCGTCTATGGTGGCCGACATGATCATGAGCTGGCTCGGCTCCGCCGTGCCGAGTTCCCGTTGGAAGGCCGCGAATTGACGCAGGGTGGCGGTGGCCTGGGGTGCGAGCTGGACCTCGTCGACCATCATCAGGGCACCGTTCCCGATGAGCGCGAAGTCGATCGGGTAGGACGCCCGGAAGGCTCCGTATCCTCGTGCAAGCCCCCGCGACACCCCCATGTCGACGGTGCCGATGACGATGCTGGGGCGGTGCAGGTTCATGCGCCAGTCCTGCTGGGAGGACCGGATGTCGCGGCCACCCATGAAAACGTGCACGCCGACCGCATCCAACAGCCCGAGCCGGTCGAGCCAGCCACGGACCGTTTCCTCGTACTGCTCCACCAGCGTGCGCGAGGGCAGGAGGACGACCAGTCGCCGCGGGGTCGCCGCCCGAACCGAGGCATCGGGGTGGAAGAGCAACCGCCACACGTAGGCCAGGACCACGGCCGTCTTGCCCGATCCCGTCGGCGCCCGCAACGCGTCGGGGAAACCTTCGTCGGCAAGGCGCACCTGATACCGGTACGGGTCGCACCCGTCCGGCGTGCCCTCCGAGCGGGTGGCCCGCCGGAAGCACTCAGTGAAGTTCGAGAACCGCATCATCGCATCCCTTCAAGCTGTCTCCACCTACCTATGACGGCCAGACCGCGGTCAGTCCCCAAAAAATTTTCGGTAGGTCGTCCCCACGGGGACGATCGTAACAGAAGTTGCTTACCCACTCTTCAAGATGTATCTTCGGAGAAGGGCCCGGGGCGGCTGCATTGAGGAAAGAGCGGGTACCTGCGACCCACGCAAACAGAGCATCGTCCGCCCCGGGCTGTGACCTGGGAGCAGCTGGTGAAAGAAGGGCGAACCGGATGAAGCGACGACGAAAGGCGAGGATACGAAGCGGCGCTGGTTCCCTGCCCTCGAGGAAACTGCTGCGGAGCATAACCAGCCGGGGTCGTTACGTTCTACGCAAAACAAAACCCCGGCGACATCATTCCGAGGAACGAGGGGTCATCCGGGGTGTTCGCGATCCATTGTGCCAGATGAGCAGGGCCGACGCAATCTTGCAGGCGATGGGGACGAACACTTGGAGGAAGCCTTGAATCATCCAGCGCATCGTGCATCGGTCGAGCGCTACGTCACACAGGCGCGCTTGGGACCCTATCTCGCTGAAACCGGCAACGACTACGCCCTAGCCGAGGAGTTGTACGTCTGGAACCTCCGGGTCAGCGGCGCCTTTCATGAGGTGCTCGGCGTCTTTGAGGTGGTGCTGCGCAACGCGCTGTGCGAACAGCTCAGGCATTGGCACGGTAAGAGGACGGGCACTTGGCTGGACGATCCCACGAGCACGTTCGATGCTCGCAGGATCGAGCAGATCAAGGCGGCGTGTCAGGCCCTGTCGCAGAAGGGCAAGCCACTGACCGAGGGACACATCGTCGCTGAGTTGTCGTTCGGGTTCTGGAGGTTTCTGCTGTCGAAGCGCTACCAGAACACTCTCTGGGCTCCGCATCTGAGGAAGGCGTTTCCAGGCATGAGGCCGCAGCGCCGCGAAGTGGTCTACAAACATGTCGAGGCGCTGCTCAAGTTGCGCAACAGGATCGCACACCACGAGCCGATTCATCGCTTCCCCCTGGCCGGCCTACATGACGCGATGCTGCTGGTCACATCTTGGATCGACCCAGGCATGTCCAACTGGCTCACAGACCTGAGCCGGGTGCCTTCAGTGCTGGCGGCCAAACCGCAGTCCGGTTCCGGATCGGGCGGCCGATCTTCTTGACCCCACGGCCGCACGCAGACTCTTGACCCAGAAGGAGAGCGTCAATTCCGAGAAGGCGGCCTCGGTCAGGGCCGGCTGCGGTAGTCCGGGATCAGACGACACGACACCGGAGCCAGCCTCGCTAGGGGTCGAGGGCCCTCATCCTGTCGACCTCAACCAGGCCCCCTACCTCGCATACGAGTGACGCAATACCACTCATCATCGCCGAGTCATACTTCGGCAGCACACTGCAAATCGCCCACACCACCGCGAATACCCTGCCCAACACCCAGATCCAGGGCCCCACCAAAGCGCCCGTTACCGATCATCGCCGGCCCCGGGTCCCACCCAGTTTTGAATGAGTGAGCACTCACTCATACACTGGTGCGTCGTGATGACCCGTGCCCGACCTCTTCCGCCTGCTGAGCGGAGGGCGTCGTTGATTGCCGCGACCCGCCAGTTGATCCTGGACCACGGCCCAGAAGTGACCACCCGGCAGGTGGCGGAGGCCGCCAAGGTGGCCGAGGGAACCCTGTTCAGGGTGTTCCCGACCCGACGCGACCTGATCGCCGCCACCATCGCCGACCACCTCTCCCCCGAACGGCTCGCCGACATCTTCGCCGCGGCCCCCACCACCACGACCGTCGACGAGACCACCGAGGTGTGTCTGGCCACCGCCGCCGACTACGTCACCACCTTCGGGCGTTTCATCCCCCGACCGCACCGGGGCGGCGACCAGGACGAGATCCGGTTCCGGATCATGGAGCTGTGGGAGGCCCGGGTCCGTGACATCGCGGGCTGGATGCATGACCGCCTGGCCCCGCACGAGACCGAGTTGACGATCCCGGTCAAGGACTTCACCCATCTCGTCATCACCCTGGCGATGGGGTACGCGCACGGCAGATCTCCCGATACCAGCTTGAACCCCGCCACCCTGGCGCGCCTCGCCCTCGACGGAGCCCGCAGTAAGGATTCCCTGTGATCAAACGACTCAACCGGCTGATATTCACGTACCTGAAGCCATACTGGAGGGAGCTGCTGGCCATCCTGGTTCTCCAGGTACTGGCGACTGCCATGTCGCTGTACCTGCCGAACCTGAACGCGCAGATCATCGACGACGGCGTCGTAAAGGGCGACACCGACCTGATCTGGCGCAGCGGCGCCCTGATGCTGCTGTTCTCCCTGGTGCAGGCGGCGGGGCAGATCGGCGCCACCTGGTTCGGCGCCCTCACCGCCATGTCGCTGGGCCGCGACCTCAGGGCCGCCATCTTCGACCGGGCCCTGTCGTTCTCCACCCGCGAAATGCGCGGCTTCGGGGCCTCGTCGCTGCTGACCCGCAACACCAACGACGTCCTGCAGGTGCAGACGATCGTCCAGACCACCCTGACCATCATCGTCGGCGCCCCCATCATGATGGTCGGCGGTTTCGTCATGGCGGTGCGCGAGGACTTCGGGCTGTCGTGGATCATCGCGGTCAGCGTCGCCGTGCTGGGCGTGGCGGTCTCGCTGCTGGTGATCTTCGTCTCCCCCCTGTTCCAGCGGATGCAGACCAACCTGGACAACCTGAACCGGGTGCTGCGCGAACAGATCAGCGGTATCCGGGTGATCCGCGCCTTCATTCGCGAGAACCACGAGTCGAGGCGCTTCGAGGGCGCCAACGAGGACGTCTACTCCGTCACGCTGCGCGCCTCCCGCTGGATGGTGCTGCTGTTCCCGATCGCCATGTTCATGGTGAACGTCTCCTCGGTGGCGGTGATCTGGTTCGGCGCCTTCCGCATCGACTCCGGCGACATCCAGATCGGCCAGATGACCGCCTTCCTGAACTACCTGATCCAGATCCTCATCTCGGTGATGATGTCGACGATGCTGCTGTTCCTGGCGCCGCGGTCCGCGGTGTCCGCGGACCGCATCCTGGATGTGCTCGACACCGAACCCACGGTGGCTCCCCCCGCCGACCCGGTCGCCCCGCAGGAGCTGACGGGCGTCGTCGAGTTCCGCGACGTCACCTTCACCTACCCGGGCGCGGAGGATCCGGTACTGGCGAACGTGTCGTTCACCCTGACCCCGGGCCGCACCACCGCGATCATCGGGTCGACGGGGTCGGGCAAATCCACCCTGGTGAACCTGATCCCCCGCCTGTACGACGTCAGCAGCGGCGAGGTGCTGGTGGACGGCGTCGACGTGCGTCACCTCGACCCCGATGCCCTGTGGTCGCGAATCGGGCTGGTGCCGCAGAAGCCCTACCTGTTCTCCGGGACGGTGGCCTCCAACCTGCTCTACGGACGCCCCGACGCCACACCGGAGCAGATGTGGGAGGCGCTGCGGATCGCCCAGGCAGCCGATTTCGTCGAGAAACTCGACGGCGGTCTCGCCGCCCACATCGCGCAGGGCGGCACGAACGTCTCGGGCGGGCAGCGGCAGCGCCTGTCCATCGCGCGGGCGCTGGTGAAGGAACCCGCCGTCTACGTCTTCGACGATTCCTTCTCCGCTCTCGACGTCGCCACCGATGCCCGACTGCGGGCCGC
>ERZ773069.691-NODE-691-length-21317-cov-22.685919_pt1 | contig 21317 bp, 19 predicted proteins | sample MGYA00580619_ERZ773069 | MGnify/ENA primary metagenome ERZ773069 (study PRJEB29015, sample SAMEA2738007) | human oral metagenome | biome: human oral; feature: human-associated habitat; material: dental | place: China | collected 2108 ...
ACGGGTGAGGCAGCTGGGCCGGCAGCTGGAGCTTGCCGATGAGGCCCTGTACGCCGGCGCTCGACCCGAGGACAAGCTGGCGCTGATGCAGCACCTGCAGCAGCAGGGGCAGCGCGTCACCATGGTGGGCGACGGGGTCAACGACGCCCCGGTGCTCAGCCGCGCCGACGTTTCCGTCTCGCTGGCCAGTGCCGCCCCGCTGGCCCAGCATCATGCCGACATCCTGCTGCTGTCCGAACGCCTGGATGGCCTGCTGGCGGCCCGCGATGCCGCCCGTCGCGCCCTTCGCATCGTCCACCAGAACCTGATCTTCTCCTGCCTCTACAATGTCCTGGCCATCCCGCTGGCCGCCGTCGGCCTGGTGCCTCCCTGGCTGGCAGGCCTGGGCATGGCCGGCAGCTCACTGGTGGTGGTGCTCAACGCGCTGCGCGCCGCCCGCTGACCCTCATCATGGACATCCTCTACACCCTCATTCCCCTGTCCGTCGTCCTGGTGTTCGCCATCCTGGTCGCCCTGGCCTGGGCCGTGCACGCCGGCCAGTTCGAGGATCTGGACGCCGAGGCCGAACGAATCCTGCTGGACGACGACCGGCCGTCCGCGGCACCATCGGCCGAAGCCCCCGCCCCCACCACGGCCATGCCGAAGGCCGCCCCTCAGCCGGCCGCACCACCTGCCGCCGGGCACTGATCCGACACGAATCCGGCCCATTACGGCCCGTTACGGCCCTCCTCCCTGCCGCCAGAGCATGCCGGCCAACCTGGCGAAGATCCACCCGGACACCCGACAGGACACCCGATCAGACACCCTGACGAGCCTCCTTCGGGGCCACATTGTCAGTCACCCACCCCTACACTGTCGCACGAACAATACGTCTTTCACGTCTTTTCACATCGTGCCCGACAACGACTTCCAGCCGTCCAGCGGCTCCACACGTGCATTGCGCCCTCGGGGGTGTCAGACTTGACTTATATCAAGGCGATCTTTCAGATATAAAACATCATAGCCAGCAAGGGATTTTCTGAGCAAATTCGTCCCGGCTTGCGCGTTCTCTCGCCACGAGACATCCGCTCCAGCGTGGAGACGCTCCAGCCGCTGCCCGCATTTCTCCGGACATCACCGACAGGCCCATGAGGTGGCCTGGACAGGCGCCGCTCTCACCTATCGAGGGCGGGCGGTCTGTCCAGGCCTCCTTTTTTCATCGCCGTCCGCAACACTCATCGCGCCTCTGGCGCGCCTTCGCCGGCTTATTACGACATGACTACATCACCCCCTATCGCGTGGAACGACCGCGTCGTCCGCCAGTTTTCCATCATGACCATCGTCTGGGGCGTGGTGGGCATGACGCTGGGCGTCTACATCGCTGCCGAGCTTGCCTTCCCGGCGCTCAACATGGGAATCCCCTGGCTGAGCTTCGGCCGCCTGCGCCCGCTGCATACCAATGCAGTCATCTTCGCCTTCGGGGGCTGCGGCCTCATGGCCACCGCCTATCACACCGTGCAGCGCACCTCACAGGTGCCGCTGTTCGCGCCCAAGCTGGCCGCGTTCTCCTTCTGGGGCTGGCAGGCCGTCATCATCGGCGCCATCATCTCCCTGCCCCTGGGCTACACCCAGTCCAAGGAGTACGCCGAGATGGAATGGCCCCTTGACCTGCTGATCGCAGCCGTCTGGGTGGCCTTCGCCATCGTCTTCTTCGGCACCATCGTCAAGCGCAAGGTCAAGCACATCTACGTGGCCAACTGGTTCTACGGCGGCTTCATCCTGGCCGTGGCGCTCCTGCACATCGTCAACAACGTCTCCATCCCGGCCGGCCTCATGAAGTCCTATCCGGTCTACGGCGGCGTTCAGGACGCCATGGTGCAATGGTGGTATGGCCACAATGCGGTGGGCTTCTTCCTGACCGCAGGCTTCCTGGGCATGATGTACTACTTCGTGCCCAAGCAGATCGGTCGCCCCATCTACTCGTACCGCCTGTCCATCGTCCACTTCTGGGCGCTGATCTTCACCTACATGTGGGCAGGTCCGCACCACCTGCACTACACCGCCCTGCCCGACTGGACCCAGTCGCTGGGCATGGTCTTCTCGCTCATCCTGTTCGCACCGTCCTGGGGCGGCATGATCAACGGCATCATGACCCTGTCGGGTGCATGGCACCGTCTGCGTGAAGACCCCATCCTGCGCTTCCTGATCGTGGCCCTGTCCTTCTACGGCATGTCCACCTTCGAAGGCCCGATGATGGCCATCAAGACCGTCAACGCGCTGTCGCACTACACGGACTGGACCATCGGTCACGTTCACTCCGGCGCGCTGGGCTGGGTCGGCCTCATCACCATGGGCAGCCTCTACTACCTGATCCCGCGCCTCTGGGGCCGTGATCGGATGTACAGCACCAACCTGATCGAGCTGCACTTCTGGCTGGCCACCATCGGCATCGCCCTGTACGCCATCGCCCTGTGGGTGGCCGGCATCACCCAGGGTCTGATGTGGCGCGCCCTGGAGCCGGACGGCACGCTGACCTACACCTTCGCCGAGTCGGTCAAGGCCAGCTTCCCGTACTACGTGGTTCGCCTGATCGGTGGCGTGCTCTACCTGAGCGGCATGATCGTCATGGCCTACAACGTCTGGCGCACCGTGCGTGGCGACACCAAGGCCTCCGCGCTGCCCGCCACGGTCGAGACCGGCGCCCCGGCCATCCCCGCTGCTCCCCAACTGAACACCGCCAGCCAGAGCCACTGAACCGGCAGGCGCCCTGCCCCGCAGAACCTTCCGTGTGCCGGTCTCCGGACCGGCACACAGGGCAGCTGCGCGCATAAAGCCCCTTCGAGGAAGCTTCGATGAAACTCTCACACGAACAAATTGAAACCAACCCCTGGCTGATGATCGTCCTGATCGTGCTGGTGGTGTCGGTCGGTGGCCTGGTTCAGATCGTGCCGCTCTTCTTCCAGCGTTCCACCACCGAGCCGCTGCCGGGCATGACCCCGCCCAGCGCCCTGCAGGTGGCTGGCCGTGACATCTTCGTGCGCGAGGGCTGCTACAACTGCCACTCGCAGATGGTCCGTCCGTTCCGTGCCGAGACGCTGCGCTACGGCCCCTACTCGGTGGCCGGCGAGTCCGTCTGGGATCACCCCTTCCAGTGGGGCAGCAAGCGCACCGGTCCGGACCTGGCCCGTGTTGGCGGCCGCTACAGCGACGACTGGCACCGTGCCCACCTGCACAACCCGCGTGACGTGGTGCCCGAGTCCAACATGCCCGCCTACCCCTGGCTGGAAGAAACCCCGGTGGACCAGAGCAGCATCGTCCGTCACATGAAAGCACTGCGCAGCGTCGGCGTGCCCTTCAGCGACGAATCCATCAACGGTGCTGTCGAGGAGCTTGAGGGCAAGACCGAACAGGACGCCCTGATCGCCTTCCTGCAGGGTCTGGGCCGCGTCCGTCCGCAGAACCAATGAACGGAGGGACAGTCTTGGATTTCAACGTGATCCGGGGTGTCCTCACCCTGGTGTTCCTCATCTTCTTCCTGGGCGTCATCGTCTACGCCTGGTCCAAGAAAAACAAGGCCCGCTTCGATGAAGCCGCCATGCTTCCCCTGAACGAACCCAACGAGAGAAAAAATGGCTGATTTCGTATCCGACTTCTGGTCATACTACGTCATCGTACTGACCATTCTCAGCCTGCTGTTCTGTCTGTTCGTTCTGATCGCAAACAGCCGCAGGCCCGCCCCGACGCCGGACAACACCACCGGCCACGTCTGGGACGGCGATATCCGTGAGGCCAACAACCCCCTGCCCCGCTGGTGGATGGGCCTCTACCTCATCTGCACCTTCTTCGCCATCGGCTACCTGATCTACTACCCTGGCATGGGTGATTTCAAGGGCGCCGGCGGCTGGACCTCGATCGGCCAGTACCACAAGGAGCGCGCCCAGGTGGAAGCCACGCTCGGCCCCATCTACGCCAAGTTCGCCGGCCAGTCGCCTGACCAGCTGAAGACGAACCCCGAGGCGCTTGCCATCGGCCAGCGGCTCTTCCTGAACAACTGCGCCCAGTGCCACGGTGCCGATGCCCGGGGCAGCCGTCACTTCCCGAATCTGACCGATGGTGACTGGCTGCACGGGGGTGATGCCGAGACGATCGTCGAGACCATCACGGAAGGCCGTCACGGCATCATGCCGCCGCAGGCTGCCGGCTTCGACAGCCCGGCCGACATCGAGAACACCGCACAGTACGTGCTGTCGCTGTCCGGCTCGGCCACCGACCCCGTCAAGGCCCAGAAAGGCAAGAAAGGCTTCCAGATCTGCGCAGCCTGCCATGGCCCCGACGGCAAGGGCAACCAGGACGTGGGCGCCCCCAACCTCACCGACCGCATCTGGCTGCACGGTGGTGGTCTGAAGGGTGTCATGCACGCCATCAACAATGGCTTTGACAGTCAGATGCCGGCTCACAAGGACCTGTTCACCAAGGAACAGATCGATGTGCTGGCCGCTTACGTGATGTCGCTGTCCAACCCGAAGAAGAACTGATCCCGTGGAACCCGAAACCCGCGTCATCCAAGTCCACCGCAACCGCTCGACGACCGGCACAGGCAAAGCCAAGACGGCAGCAGCTCAGGCTGCCACCAACGAGGCTGGCAAGGAAGGTGGACTGTTCTCCAGCTACTCGGCGCGGGTCAAGATCCAGCCCCGCTCGGTGCGTGGTCGCTACGACAATCTCCGGATTGCCGCCGTGATCATCACCCAGCTGGTCTTCTACGGGCTGCCCTGGCTGCAGTGGAACGGCCGTCAGGCCGTCCTCTTCGACCTGGACGCCCGCAAGTTCCACCTCTTCGGTGCCGTGCTCTGGCCGCAGGACTTCGTCTATCTGGCGGGCCTGCTGGTCTTCTGTGCCCTCACCCTCTTCTTCGTCACCGCCGTGGCCGGGCGGGTCTGGTGCGGCTACTCCTGTCCGCAGACGGTCTACACCGAGATCTTCATGTGGATCGAGGCCAAGCTGGAAGGCGACCGCGCCAAGCGTCGCAAGCTGGATGCCGCCCCGATGTCCTGGTACAAGTTCCGCGTGCGCGGCACCAAGCACCTGCTGTGGGTGCTGGTGTCGCTCTTCACCGGCTTCACCCTCATCGGCTACTTTGCCCCCATCCGCGACCTGCCTGCCCAGATCATCGGCCTGGAGCTGGGGCCGTGGCAGTGGTTCTGGTTCCTCTTCTACGCCTTTGCCCTGTGGGGCAATGCCGGCTTCCTGCGCGAGCAGGTCTGCACCTACATGTGTCCGTACGCCCGCTTCCAGGGCGCGATGTTCGACAAGGACACGATGATCATCACCTACGACAAGGAACGGGGTGATCCGCGCGGCTCGCGCTCCAAGAAGGCCGACCCCAGCGCCTTGGGACTGGGCAGCTGCATCGACTGCGGCCTGTGCGTCGAGGTCTGCCCCACCGGCATCGACATCCGTGACGGCCTGCAGTACCAGTGCATCAGCTGCGCCGCGTGCGTGGACGTGTGCAACGACGTCATGGACAAGATGTCCTACCCGCGTGGCCTCATCCGCTACACCACCGAGAACGCCCTCGCCAACCACCTCGACACCAAGGCAACCGCCAAGCGGGTGCTGCGCCCGCGCGTGCTGGCCTACGCGGCCCTGCTGCTGGCACTGGCCGGCTTCCTGGTCGGTTCGCTGGCCACCCGCAACCCGCTGCGTGTCGACGTGATCCGCGACCGTGCCTCGCTGGCACGCTTTGCCGACAACGGTGATATCGAGAACACCTATACCCTGCAGCTGATGAACGCCAGCGAGCGCCCCCTGGTGCTGGAGCTGAGCGCCAGCGGCCTGCCCGGCCTGCGCATCGCCGGCCAGAACCGCATCGAGGTGCCTGCGGCCTCCAACCGCCTGGTGCCCATTGCCCTGCAGCTGCCGGCCGACACCGACCAGCGCCCCGGCTCGCACCCCATCAAGATCGAGGTCACCCCGGTGAACCCTCCGGATCAGGAGGATGGCCCCAGCGCTTCGGCACGCCACGAAGACAGCATCTTCATGGTGCCCCGCTGATCTCCGGCTTCACATGGATTCACGGTTGCACCCTGCACCGTGAATCCTGCCGGAATTAATATCCCACCAGGGCGGCCACTCCCCTATCGGCCGCCCTTCACGACCAGCGGCCCTCAGGTGCAGCGCCACCTGACCCAAGTGACGGCCGCGGCAGTTCCTCGATTCATGAACCCCGGGCACGTATCGTCCCCTGCCCCACCCCGATCATCATGAGCAGAACCGAACAGCCCACCAACCTTCCCCCGCAGCCTGCCCAGCCCGTCAAGGCCTTCTCGCAGCCGCTGATGTGGCTGGTGGTCGGCATCCCCGCTGCCACCGTGGTGGCCGGCCTCTTCACCCTCTGGATTGCCATTCACGGCGCCGATACCCCGGTGGGCAGCGACTACGTGAAACAGGGACTCAGCGTCGCGCCCGACACCCGCCGCGAGGATCGCGCCCGTGAACTGGGCGTGGCCGGCACCCTGGCCATGCACACCGCCCAGGGCAACATGCTGCTGGTCGAGCTGACCCTTGCCCCCAACGGGGCCGACATCAAGCCCACGCGCCTGCGCCTGCTGCACCCCTCCGACCCCAACAACGACCTCGCCATCCACATGCTGCCTGCCGGCGATGGCCACTGGCACGCCCGGCAACCCATCACCTGGGCTGCCGGCACCCGCTGGCATATCGCCCTGGAGGGTGAGGACTGGCGCCTTCCCATTGCCGGTCTTCAGACCCTTGAAAGCCTGCGTGCCCAGCCCTTCGACGCCAACAAGGCCACCGCCCCGGTCCTGCAGGCGCCGCGGACCCTGCCCGCCGACTTCCGGCCGAAGCAATGAACAGCGCCTGGCCCCTGGTCTCGGCCGCCCTGCTGATGGGCGCAGGCGGCAGCCTGCACTGCCTGACCATGTGCGCTGGCCTGCAGCGCATGACCCTGCGTGGCATCCCAGTCATCACCGTGAAGGGAGACGCTGCCACGTCCTGGACGTCGGAAGACGCACCCCACCCTCGTGCAGCCGACAGTGCCCCGGGCACGCTCAAGACCACGGCAGCATCCGCCATCACGCCGGACAACGCCAGCACCGCCACCCTCACCGGCCCTTCGCTGGCACGACATCTCGCCCTCAAGCTGCCCGACGCCCGCTGGTGGCGTTTCCAGGCAGGCCGCGTGCTGGGCTACAGTCTGCTGGGCCTGGCGGCGGGCGCCATCGGCCAGCAGGTCCTGGCCGCCGCCTACTGGCAACCGATCTTCGAATCGGTCTGGGCTGGTCTCAACGCCCTGCTCGTCCTGCTGGGCCTGAGCCTGCTGGTGCTGGGCCGCGAGCCCCTGTGGCTCGGCGCGCTGGGTAGCCGCCTGGCATCACGTACCCCGCTGGCTCCGGGCCGACGCACCGAATGGCTGCGCGGCATGTTGTGGGCGCTGCTGCCCTGTGGGCTGCTGTATACCGCGCTGGGCACTGCCATTCTGGCCGCCACCCCGCTGGGCGCAGCCGCCGTGATGGCTGCCTTTGCGCTGGGCACCAACCTGGGCCTTTTCCTGATGGAGGCCGGCGCACGCAACCTGCTGGGCAACCGCGCCCCGCAGGTGGCCTATCGGCTCAATGGCATCCTGCTGATCATGCTGTCAGCCGCGGGTCTGGCCGCAGCCCTGTCCGGGCACGCCCATCCGTACTGCTGACGCTTACTGCGAGCTCTGCGACTCCGACCACGGCTGGTGGATGCGCATCAGCGCCATGCGCCGTGCGTTCTCAGGCGACATGTCGGTCGCCAGACCGGACTCGGGCACCCCGGAAAGCACACGCAGCCGATCATGCGAAATGATCTGCATCTTGCGCTGCTCCACCGAGATGACGCCCTGCTCCTGCAGGCGTGACAGCGTGCGGCTGACCGTTTCCAGCTTCAGCCCCAGATAGTTGCCGATCTCCTCGCGGGTCATCCGCAGGATGAACTGGCTGGATGAAAAACCGCGCCGCATGAAGCGCCGTGACAGCTCCAGCAGGAAGGCGCCGATGCGCTCCTCGGCCCGCATGGTGCCCAGCAGCATCATCAGCCCCTGATCCCGCACGATCTCGCGCGAGATGATGCGATGCAGCCGCTGCTGCAGCGGCGGGAAGCGCCGGCCGATGGATTCCAGCTCCGAGAACGGCACCACGCAGACATCCGCGTCTTCCAGCGCCACCGCGTCGCTGTGGAACGAGCCCCGGCTGATGGCGTCAAAGCCCAGCACGTCGCCCGGCATGGGAAAGCCGATGATCTGCTCGCGCCCGTCGGGCGACAGCACCCGCGACTTGAAGAACCCGGCACGGATGGGATAGATGGCGTCGAAGGGATCGCCCGCCTTGTACAGGTAGGAACCTCGCCTGACCCGACGCCGCGTCTTGACCATGCCCGCAAGCTGCTCCATGTCGGCAGCGCTCAACCCTTCCACCAGGCACAGGTCATGCATGCTGCATGACATGCAGGAAGCATGCCCGGATGCAGCCTGGGCAGGCACCGTGGATTCAGCCGTAGGAACGTTCTTCAAGGGAAGGACCTCTGGTCAGGCAACAAGCGTGCACCCTGCGAGCAGCGTGCAGGAAGGAAAAAACTGACAGGTAACCGAAAAAAATACTTCCCGACGCGTCCGGCCCAACCATCATCGGGTCAGACCGTGCGGCTATCGTCGGATGACAACACATGAAAGGCAACGACACCATCCCAAGAGCCGCGCCTCAGGGATTATAAGTGTCCGTTGACCAGGATCAAAACTACCAAGTCACGTTCATTCATGCTTTTCGTATGGACAGCATGCCAACACTCGAACTGATTCGCGTTTTCGACCAACCGGGGCCCAGGTACACCTCCTACCCCACCGCGGATCATTTCGCCGAGGCCTTCGACGCCGAGAAACAGACTTGGTGGCTGGACAACCGCACTCTGCGCCAGCCGGGGCAGCCCGTTACCGTCTACGTCCACATCCCCTTCTGCGAGTCCATCTGCCATTATTGCGCGTGCAACCGCATCGGTACCCGAGACCATGCCAGAGCCGTGGCCTATCTGCAAACCCTGAAGCAGGAAATCCGCCTTTACGCCGCTCACCTGCATCGGGATGTCAGGATTTCGCAACTTCACCTGGGCGGTGGCACCCCCACCTTCTTCAGCGATGACGAACTGGCCGAACTCCTGGCCACGCTCGACGCCGAGATCGGCCTGCAGCCCCAGGCCGAGTGTTCCATCGAGATCGACCCCCGCACGGTGGACAACACCCGGCTCACCAACATCCGGCGCATGGGGTTCGATCGCATCAGCCTGGGCGTGCAGGATCTTGATCCGGCGGTCCAGGTCGCCATCCACCGCATCCAGCCCGAAGAGATGCTCGTGGGCCTGATGGAGCACGCCCGCACGCTCGACTTCAAGTCCATCAACATCGACCTCGTCTACGGCCTGCCCAAGCAGACGCTGGAGACGCTGGCCCATACGCTGGACCGCATTGCCGCCCTGCGTCCGGGCCGCATGGCCATCTACGGCTATGCCCACCTGCCCGAGCGCTTCAAGGCCCAGCGCCTCATCCACCGCGAAGACTTGCCCGACCAGGCCATGCGCATGGCCATGGTGCAGCTGGCCATCCAGAAGCTCAACCAGGCCGGTTACCGCTACATCGGCATGGACCACTTCGCCCTGCCCGAAGACGACCTGGCCATCGCCCTGGAGCGCGGCACCCTGCGCCGCAACTTCATGGGCTACACCGCCATGCCCGGTGACGACCTCATCGGCCTGGGCGTCTCGGCCATCAGCGCCATCGGCCCCAGCTACTCGCAGAACCACCGCGAACTCAAGCCGTGGCGCCAGGCCATCGAAGCCGGCCGGCTGCCCACCGCCCGCGGCATCGAGCTGCGTGGCGACGACACCCTGCAGCGTGCCGTCATCATGGAACTCATGTGCCAGGGTCGGCTCGACTTCCAGTCCATCGGCGACCGCTTCCTCATTGATCCGCAGGAATACTTCCGCCACGAACTCGAAGGCCTGCAGCGCTTCATCGACGCCGGCCTCGTCCTGCGTGACGAAAGCGGCATCCAGGTCACCCCCGTCGGCCGCTACTTCCTGCGCAGCATCGCCATGGTCTTCGACCGCCACGCCCAGCTGCGCCGCCGCCAGCGCGAACAGCAGCGCCTGCTGGAAGAGACCGGCGCCACCCCGGTGGCCGTCGAGGCACGGCTGGCTGCAGCTGCCGATGCCGGCCGCGCCGGCGCCAACGACGATGACGCCGGCACCCCCGCCCGACGCGTCATCCCGCTGCACGACGAACGGCCGGGACTCACCCTGGTCAAGTAACAGACCGTCTACAGCCCGGGCGGCCGCAAGGCCACCCGTCTCCGGTCCCCCTTGACCCAAGGGGGACTGATACCTTGCGCCTGTAGACCCCTCGCCCAGGGCCGCACACACACGCCCTCATCCCAAGTTCCGCCATGCCCGCAGGCCATGCGCCAGCCGGGGCAATAGCCAAGCAATGGCATCTTGCTCGGCCAATACACCCAAATATCGTATTGATCATTACTTTCATTACTATAATTGCGACGCGCAGCGCCACCTGGCCTGCTCTGCACGCATCAGAACCCTATCCCAACCCCACTTTCCCCCATCATGCACAACGCCAAGGCACTTCCCTTCGCGCTTCTTCTGTCGACCCCGCTGGTCGTCCCTGCCCACGCTCAGGAAGCCGACCGCCCCACCCTGCCCGCCGTGAACGTCGTCGGCGCCCAGGATGACGGCTACACCACGCCCGACGCCACCAGCGGCACCAAGACCAACGCCCCGCTGCGCGACGTGCCGCAGACCATCAACGTCGTCCCGGCCCGTGTCCTGGAAGACCAGCATGTCAACTCCATGCAGGACGCCCTGAAGAACGTGCCCGGCGTGTCCTTCTCGCACGGTGACGGCCAGCGCGACCAGGTCTCCATCCGCGGCTTCTCGGCCATGACCGACCAGTACGTCGACGGCTTCCGCGACGACGCCCTGTACTTCCGCGACCTCTCCAACATCGAGCGCGTCGATGTCATCAAGGGCCCTGCCGCCGTCCTGTACGGCCGCGGCTCCGCCGGCGGCCTCATCAACCGCATCAGCAAGAAGCCTGGCCGGAACATCACCGCTGCCAACCTCAGCCTGGGCTCCTGGAAGGACCGTCGACTGGAAGCCGACCTGGGTCGTACCACCGGCGACCAGAGCCTGTCCTGGCGACTCACCGGCGCCATCGAGAAGGCCGACAGCTACCGCCACCAGCAGTTCCTCGATCGCAAGGCCATCGCGCCTTCGGCCCAGATCAGGTTCTCGCCCGACACTCAGGTGCTCCTGCAGGCCGAATACCTGAATGACCGTCGCGTGACCGACTTCGGCATCCCCGCCTACCAGGGCCGTCCCGTGAACGTGGATCCGGGCACCTACTACGGTGCCGCCAACGCCCGCGATGCCGACTACACCCACACCACGGTCCATGCCTATACCGGCGTCATCACCCATCGCATCAACGACACCCTGTCGCTGCGCAACGCCACCCGCTACTACCACTACGAACTGGACCGCAACAACACCACCACCGCCTCGGTCAACGCAGCCGCCCGCACCGTCAGCCTCGCGCACGGCAACATCTTCCGGCGTGAACACGGCTGGAGCAACCAGACCGAACTCACCCAGCAGGCCCAGCTGGGCGGCCTGAAGCACGAGCTGCTCTATGGTCTGGAACTGGGCCAGCAGAACAAGGACCTGGTCTCGTACGCGCAGCGCAACGTCGGCACCGTGAACCTCTTCAACCCCGTGCTGCCCACCCTGGCACGCCTGGCCAGCGGCAACCCCACCAACGACAACCTCGGCCGCTTCGAGACCATGGGCCTGTACGTACAGGACATGATCTCCATCGACGAACAGTGGAAAGTGCTGGCCGGCCTGCGCTATGACCACTTCAAGCAGGAAACCGGCGAACGCAACACCGGCCGCCAGCTGCAGCGCACCGACAACGACATCAACCCCCGCCTGGGCGCCGTCTACCAGCCTGACGCCGCCCAGTCGTACTACCTGTCGTGGAGCCGCTCCTTCCAGCCTTCCGGCGAAGCCTTCGCCCTGAGCAACGGCAACGCCAACCTGGATCCCGAACAGACCACCAACACCGAGATCGGTGCCAAGTACGACCTGCTCGATGGCCGCCTCAGCACCACCTTCTCGCTGTTCCGCCTGAACCGCACCAACGTCCGCGACACCGATCCCGCCACCAACCAGCTGGCCACCATCGGCACCCGTCGCACCGACGGCTTCGAGTGGAGCCTGAGCGGCGAACTGGCTCCCGGCTGGCGCGCCATCATGGGCTACGCCTTCCTCGACGCCAAGGTCACCCGCTCGCCCTCGCGCAATGACGGCCAGCCCGTGCAGGGCAAGCGCACTACCCTCACCCCGCGCCACGCTGCCAACTTCTGGATCACCAAGGATCTGAACGGCGGCTTCGGCGTGGGCGCCGGTGCCAACCTGGTGGCCAGCCGCTACGCCAACGCCGGCAACACCGTGCGCCTGCCCGGCTACGTGACGGCCGATGCCGCCGCCTGGTGGCGCCAGGGCCCGTGGGGCGTGCAGCTCAACGTCTACAACATCACCGACGCCCGCTACATCGTCTCCTCGCACGGCGCCAACGGCAACATGAACCTGCCCGGCGCACCGCGCAACGTGATGCTGAAGCTCAGCTATCGGATGTAATGGCGTACAAGCCCGAAGGTCCGCATCGGCGGCATCGTGCGGGCCTTTGCGGGCTGCCCTCACCCCGGTGCCTCACCGGGGTGAGGAATCGTTGCCCCGTGGTCCGACAAACGACAGCATCGGGGTGATGAGCGGTACTGACGGGATATTGATCATCCGGGCGCCGCCATCCATCATGGCCAGTCTTCCACAACAAGAAGAGACGAGATGGCCATCAAGGACCTCGACGAAAGCTACTGGGACGAGCTGGCTGATGGCGCCCCATCACCCCCTGCGCAGGCATGAGCCAGCAGAACAGCCACCTGATTCAGGAGTTCCGCGAATCGATTCCTGGTAGAGAAAAAGCCCTCGCTATCCCAGTTGCAGCAACTGGTTCAATACCATCAGCACTTCCGAAAACGGCGCGTCATCCAGCTTCTGCAAGGGATGGGGTGACGCCTGGCGCTGGCGCCAGTCAAACGATTTGGGCTGATGACAGAGGACATAACTCGTCTGTCCGGACTTGCGCCCGGATGCCACGCCCGCAATGACGGCAAACGGGTTATCCGCGTTATACGGTGCCGTCGTCATGGGCAGACCGATGACCAGAGAGGTGCGATCGTTGAACGTGCGGGGAGACAGCACCAGGAAGGGATGAACATCCCGCATCTCCCGCCCCTTCTGCGGGTTGCAGTCGATCCAGATGATGTCCTGCCGATCCGGAACCCAGGCGGCGTCACGCTTCGTCGCCATGTCAGAAACGCTCGTTTCCCAGGGGCTCCGAGACAGACATGGCCTCCCCACCATGCCGGTCAGGGTCGAAGCGCGCCAGGCGCTCTTCCAGTGTCAACGTCCGGTTCCGAACAGGCGTCAACACGATCCTGTCGCCTTCGACAGCCACCTCGACCTGCTGATCGACCGACAGGCCTGCGGCCCGCGCTATGCTGGCAGGCAGACGCACACCCAGGCTGTTTCCCCAGTGCCGGATATTCAAGGTCGTGCTCATGGAACAGCCCCCAAACAGATGTATAAACATAGTATATACACCCCGCCAGACCGGAGACAAGGGCTCGATGCGATCAGCAGCCGGATGGCTGAAACCTGCGGATACCGGATTTCCCGGACGACACGCCCCTGAAAGACAACGACCCCTTGAAAGACAACGGCCGCCACCCAACACCGGGTAGCGGCCATTCGTTCAACTCAAAGCCGAATCATGTTTTTCATGACCCGGCCTGGGAAGGGTCAGAGCGGAAACCTGCAAACCGTTTTCTCATCGGCCGTGAGCACGTCACCATAGGTGTACGTGATCTCGAACGCATCCGGCGAGGTCGACCCATCGTCCTTGGCACTCACGTTCATACCGAAGCCGTGCGCCTTCTTGGCGGCATCATCGGCGCTGTAGCCGGAGATATGAACGCTGAACAAGTACGGCGCACCTTCCACATCAAGCTTGAGGAAGACGGACTTGAAAAGCTGCGTCATCTTGTAGACATGCACCTTGTCGCCCACGGTGAAGGTCACTTCCCCGTCCTTCGCCAGCTTCACCGTGCAGTCGGTGGTACCGTCCGACAGATCCTTGCCCACGTAGACACCGGCCGCACATGCAGCGCCCGTTGCAGGATCAAATGAGCGGAAGGGCGTCTTGCACTCCCGATACATCTGCTCATACATGGCCCGGTTGACCAGGAATGGCGTCTGGGCATTGCTGGCCTGAGCCGGTGCGGTCGCAACGGGCGAGTTCGTGGCCGGTGTCGTTGCAGCCGGCGTCGATGGAGCGGTCGTGCTGGGCGTGGTTGCAGCCGGCGTGCTGTTGGTCACGGTCGTCGTGCCGCCAGCCGTGCTGGTCGTGGTCGAGCCAGCGCCATTCGTCGCAACCGGCTTGGCCGGCGTGCTGCTGTCGCCACCGCCACCACCACAGGCGCCAAGAACGGCCGAGATGGCCAGAGCCAGGGCAAGCTTGCTGCCGGATACAAGTTGAGTGTTCATGGTCATTCCAGAGAACAGAAACAGGCGGGAATGTCGATCAGACTCGAAAATGGCCACTGCCTGAAGACCGGACAGTGGCCATCCATTCAGTTCATAACCGAATCATGTCGACCCATGATCCGGCCTCAAGTCTCAGAGCGGAACGCGGCAGGTCGATTGAAGATCCGGAGAATATGCCGAGCCGAAGCTATGCTTGATGTCGAGATGATCAGGTTTCTTACCAACTTCGGCTTGGGGATCCAGGCGCAGCTCGAAGCCGTGAACCTTCCCGTTGGCATCCTCCGCACTATCAGCGCTGATGGCCATACCCCAGATATGCTGATACTCTCCCCCTGCCAGCGGATTGGTCTTCGAGTACAGGAAGTGCTGTGCCAGCTTGAAGGCATACACATCATTGCCCATGGTGTACGTCACATCACCATCCCGCGTCAGCCGGACCGTGCAGACCGTCTGGCCGTCCCTCAGATTCTTGCCGACGTAGGTGCCGGCAGCACACGCATAGAAGCCCGCTTCACTCGTGTACGACACGACCTGGCACTGCGTGCGCAGCTGCTCATACATCGCCTGGTTGGACGAAGACGTCGTCTGGGTGTTGTTGGCAGCAGGCGTGGTTGCTGCCGGCGTGTTCGGTGCCACTGGCGTCGTCGGCGTGCTGCTGCCACCACCGCCACCGCCACAAGCGGTAAGAACAGCCGAGACGGCCACGGCCAGGCTCAGAGACAGTTTGCTGCCGAATGCGTGTTGCTTGCCCATGATGGCTCCCCAGAAAAAGGGTGGAAGTTGCAATGGCGAGCAAACTAACATGCCGCGTTTTAACGACATATGGCATTTTTCCGCACGCAAGATCGGCGGACGAAAGCAGCCGACAAGTGCATGAGCGCTTCAGAAGCCTCCCGGTAAAGCCCTTCCCTCACGCACAAAACAGAAAGGCCCTGCATCCGCATGCGCGGTGCAGGGCCTGTCCGTGGTGACGACCCGGATCCGGACAAAGGCCGGATCCGGTCAGGTCATCAGCTGGCAGCTGCTTCCAGGGCAGCCACGGCCGGCAGGGTGCGGCCTTCCAGGAACTCCAGGAAGGCGCCACCACCGGTGGAGATGTAGCTGATCTGGTCGGTGATGCCGAACTTGGCAATGGCGGCCAGGGTGTCACCACCGCCCGCGATCGAGAAGCCCTTGGAGGCTGCGATGGCGCGGGCCAGGGTCTCGGTGCCCTTGGCAAAGGCGTCGAACTCGAACACGCCGACGGGGCCGTTCCAGACGATGGTGCCAGCAGACTTCAGCTGCTCGGCCAGCTTGGCAGCCGTCTTGGGGCCAATGTCCAGAATCATGTCGTCTTCGGCCACGTCCTTGGCGGCCTTGACGGTGGCCGGGGCGTCAGCAGCGAAGGTCTTGGCCACCACCACGTCTTCGGGGATGGGCACTTCGGCGCCGCGGGCCTTCATCTTCTCGATGATCTTCTTGGCGTCGCCCACCAGGTCGGGCTCGGCCAGGGACTTGCCGATGGGCAGGCCGGCAGCCAGCATGAAGGTGTTGGCAATGCCGCCGCCCACGATCAGCTGGTCGACCTTGTCGGCCAGGGAATCGAGGATGGTGAGCTTGGTGGAGACCTTGGAGCCAGCCACGATGGCAACCATCGGGTGAGCCGGGTTGTGCAGGGCCTTGCCCAGGGCGTCCAGCTCGGCCGCCAGCAGCGGGCCGGCAGCGGCTTCCTTGGCAAAGCGGGCGATACCGTGGGTGGAGGCCTCGGCGCGGTGAGCGGTGCCGAAGGCATCATTCACGTAGACATCGCACAGGGCGGCGTATTTCTTGGCCAGGGCTTCGTCGTCCTTCTTCTCGCCCTTGTTGCAGCGGGTGTTTTCCAGCACCACCACATCACCCGGGGCCAGCGGGAAGCCGCCATCCAGGTAGTCGGCCTGCAGGCGCACGGGGCGGCCCAGCAGTTCCTCCAGGCGCTTGGCCACAGGAGCCAGCGAGTCCTCGGGCTTGAATTCGCCCTCTTTCGGACGGCCCAGGTGGGAGGTGACCATGACGGCGGCGCCCTTGTCCAGCGCGGCCTTGATGGCAGGCACCGAAGCCCGGATGCGGGTGTCATCGGTGATGTTGCGGTTCTCATCCAGCGGGACGTTGAAGTCGCTGCGGATGAAGACTTTCTTGCCTTTCAGGTCGAGGTCTGCCAGTCGCTTGAATTTCATCGTGTTCTCCATGACAGGCCAGTCAATGGGAGGATGCGGCATTCACTGACCCGGGAATTCGGTCGGCAGGGCCATCAGGGCCTCTGCACAGATGTCTGGGTGGCGGCCGGCCAACAGGTTTCCGTGGACACGGAAGGATCCGAAGGCCGGCTGGGCCACAAGGCTGTCGAGGCGCACCGCCCGGGCGGCGCCGGGGTGTCCTGCACGCGGCAAGAACACCGACGCCGTCAGGCCGGCACGGGACGGCAGCCAGGCACCCTGCCCTTTCGGGCGGGGTGCCGTGATGCACCGATCACTTGGCGTTCATCAGCGCCACGGTGGTGTCGAGCATCCGGTTGGAGAAGCCCCACTCGTTGTCGTACCAGCTGGTGACCTTCACCAGACGGCCGCTGACCTTGGTCAGCGTGGAGTCGAAGGTGGAGGACGCCGGGCAATGGTTGAAGTCGACCGAGACCAGCGGCTTGTCGTTGTAGTTCAGGATGCCTTTCAGTTCCTTGCTTTCGGAAGCTTCCTTCAGGATCTTGTTGACTTCCTCGACCGTGGTGTCACGGGCAGCGATGAACGACAGGTCGACCAGCGAGACGTTGATGGTCGGCACGCGCACGGCGAAGCCGTCCAGCTTGCCATTCAGCTCGGGCAGCACCAGGCCGACGGCCGCGGCAGCACCGGTCTTGGTCGGGATCATCGACTGGGTGGCCGAACGGGCACGACGCAGGTCGGAGTGATACACGTCGGTCAGCACCTGGTCGTTGGTGAAGGCGTGGATGGTGGTCATCAGGCCATTGACGACGCCAATCTTGTCCTGCAGCGGCTTGACCAGCGGGGCCAGGCAGTTGGTGGTGCAAGATGCGTTGGAAATGACCGTGTCCGAAGCCTTCAGCACGCCCTGGTTCACGCCGTAGACGATGGTGGCGTCCACGTCCTTGCCGCCAGGAGCGGAGATGATGACTTTCTTGGCGCCGCCAGCCAGGTGGGCGCTGGCTTTTTCCTTGGAAGTGAACAGGCCCGTGCACTCCAGCACCACGTCGACGTTCAGATCCTTCCAGGGCAGCTTGCTGGGATCACGCTCGGCCAGCACCTTGATCTTGTCGCCGTTGACGACCAGATAGTCGCCTTCGACCTTGACGTCACCGTTGAACTTGCCGTGGGCGGTGTCGTACTGGGTCAGGTGCGCATTGGTTTCGGGCTTGCCGAGATCATTGATGGCGACGATCTCGATGTCGTGCTTCTTGCCGCTTTCATAGTGGGCACGCAGCACATTGCGGCCAATCCGGCCATAACCATTGATTGCAACGCGAATCGTCATTTCTTTCTTCCTCTTGTATTGAAGGATCAGAGCCCCAGCACCTGCCGCACGGTGGCGGCAACGTTGTCGGCAGTCATGCCGAAATGCTGGTTGAGTACCGATGCGGGAGCGGATTCGCCGAAGCGATCGATCCCGACCACCGCCGCAGGGCGGTATTTCCACCAGAAATCGGTGACACCGGCTTCCACGGCAATCCGTGGAAGGTCGTCTGGCAACAGACGGCGTTTGTAAGCCACGTCCTGCTTGTCGAACGTGGTGGTGGATGGCATGGAAACCACCCGGACACGAATGCCTTCATCGGCCAGCTGGCGCGCGGCGGCCAGTGCCAGCGACACCTCGGAGCCGGTGGCGATGAGCACGGCCTTGGCGGCACGCGGGGCATGCACCAGGTAGGCACCACGGCGAATCTCGTCGACGTCGACCACTTCGCGCTCGATGAAGGGCAGCCCCTGCCGCGACAGCAGCAGGCAGGTGGGGCCTTCCTCGTTCTCGATGGCAGCCTGCCAGGCGATGGCGGTCTCGACCGTGTCCGCCGGGCGCCAGACCGACATGTTGGGGATGAGGCGCAGGCAGGCCGCGGTCTCGACAGGCTGGTGGGTGGGACCATCCTCACCCAGGCCGATGGAATCGTGCGTGAAGACGTGGATGACCCGCTGCTTGCTGAGCGCAGCCACGCGCAGGGCGTTGCGGGCGTAGTCGGAGAACACCAGGAAGGTGCCGCCGTAGGGAATGAAGCCGCCATGCAGGGCCAGGCCGTTCATGACGGCGGCCATGCCGAACTCGCGCACGCCGTAGTTGATGTGGCGTCCACCGTTGAGATCGGCGTCATTGTCAGCCGACGGGCGCAGCATCTCGACGCCCTTCCAGGCGGTGAGGTTGCTGCCGGTGAGGTCGGCCGACCCCCCCAGCAGTTCCGGCAGGGCCGGCCCCAGATAGTTGAGCGCCCGCTGCGAGGCGGCACGGGTGGCGATGTTCTCGGCTTCCATCACCGTGTCCATCACCAGGTTGTCCATGATGTCTTCCCAGTCGGCCGGCAGCACACCGCGCATGCGGCGCTCCAGCTCGGCAGCCTCTTCGGGGAACTGGGCGGCATAGGCATCGAAGGCGTCCTGCCAGCGGGCATGGCGCTCGGCGCCGACCTGGGTGGCGTCCCAGGCCGCGTACAGATCGGCCGGGATCTCGAAGGGTGGCTCGGACCAGCCCAGGGCCTTGCGGGTGGCGGCGATTTCCTCGGCACCCAGCGATTCGCCGTGGGCCTTGGCCGTGCCGGCCCGGTTGGGCGACCCCTTGCCGATGACGGTCTTGCAGATGATGATGGTGGGCGCAAAGCGCAGCTCGCCCACGCCTTCGCCGTCGACGACCGGACGGCCGGTCTCGCCCCAGTCGCGCGCCTGCGCGATGGCCTGGGCCACGGCCCAGGCGTCGTGGCCATCGACCGCGTCGATGACGTTCCAGCCATAGGCGGCAAAGCGCTCGGCCACGTTCTCGCGGTACCAGCCCTTGACGTCGCCGTCGATGGAGATGCCGTTGTCGTCATAGAGCATGACGAGCTTGGACAGGCGCCAGATGGCGGCCAGGGCGCAGGCCTCGTGCGAGACGCCTTCCATCAGGCAGCCATCACCGGCAAAGACCCAGGTGAAGTGGTCGACGATGTCGTGGCCGGGACGGTTGAACTCGGCAGCCAGCAGCTTCTCGGCCAGGGCCATGCCCACGGCATTGGCCAGCCCCTGCCCCAGCGGGCCGGTGGTGGTCTCCACGCCCGGCGTGACACCCACCTCGGGGTGGCCCGGGGTCTTGGAATGCAGCTGGCGGAAGTCCTTGATGTCGTCGATGGAAAGATCGTAGCCGGTCAGATGCAGCAGCGAGTAAAGCAGCATCGAGCCGTGGCCGTTGGAGAGCACGAAGCGGTCACGGTCGAACCAGCCCGGCTGGGCAGGATCGTGCTTGAAATGTGCGCCCCACAGGGCCACCGCGATGTCGGCCATGCCCATGGGCATGCCGGGGTGGCCGGAACGGGCCTTCTCGATGGCGTCCATGGACAGCACGCGGATGGCGTTGGCCATGCGACGGGCGGTGTCAGGCGACGGGAAGGCGGGCCAGCCGGTGGCCACGAAGGCCTCGGCAGGTTTCTGGGCGTCGGGCAGGGTCACGTCGTCCACCTCGGTGACGCCATCGGACCATCCCACATGTTCAGTGGCGGGAAGCGTCTCGCCCCCGGCTTCATCGGGGGAAAAATCCAGCTCGGCAGTAGCAGGAGCTTCGGTGGGAAACGAGTGGTCGGTCATGGCAGAAAGGGACGAATTGAGCTGAAAATGCGATGAAAAACGGACTTTCAATCAGGCGGCCCGCCCGGAATCTGCCGTTGGCGCCCTGGCCTGCTTGCCATGCCATGTCCGGGTCTCTCCTCCCGACGCTGGGCGCCTTCGGACCGGGCATGCCGGCCGGGCCGCCAGGAACCTCTGCACAGTATACTGGACGTCAATGTAACAGCTATTTGCATTGTCTGCAGGGGAAGGCCCTGTTGCGCGCCGGGGAGATTCGCCAGCCTTCTTGGTGACATTCAGGCAACGAATCATTCGGTCGCCTTCCGCTGCCTTCCCTGACGGTTGCTTCCCTGATCTGATGACCCCCCGAATCCATCTGCCTGCCCTGGCCGACCAGCCCGCACCCCCTGTCCCGTCCGATCCCCTGCCGCTGGACGAGCCGGCCGCACACCACCTGCTGCGGGTGTTGCGTCGCGGCATCGGTGACGGGATCGAGGTCTTCGACGGACAGGGACGCTGCTGGCGTGCACAGGTCGCCTCCACGAAGCCGGCAACCGTGACGCTGCAGGCTGCCCTGCCCTCCGAGCCACCGTCCCGTCTGCGACTGGGCCTGGCGCAGTGCCTCAGCACGGCCGAAAAGATGGACTGGACCATCGAGAAGGCCGTGGAGCTGGGCGTGAGCCACATCGTGCCGCTGCTGTCGGCCCGCAGCGTGGTGAAGCTGGACGGGGCACGCGCCGAGAAGCGCGTGCAGCACTGGCAGCGGCTGGTGGTGGCAGCGGCCATGCAGTGCGGGCGCAGCCGCCTTCCCGAGATCGCCCCCATCCAGCCTGTGGGCACCTGGCTGGCCAGCCTGCCCGC
>ERZ773069.694-NODE-694-length-21301-cov-9.735009_pt1 | contig 21301 bp, 20 predicted proteins | sample MGYA00580619_ERZ773069 | MGnify/ENA primary metagenome ERZ773069 (study PRJEB29015, sample SAMEA2738007) | human oral metagenome | biome: human oral; feature: human-associated habitat; material: dental | place: China | collected 2108 ...
AAATTAGCTAGTTATTAAAAATATTGCCTATTTTGATTTTAAGACACGCCCTAATCGAAGTCTCTTCATGTGTTAAAATCTTGACTTTTAAAATTATCAAGGTAAAATAATACTGACAAATTTTTTAGAGAGAAGGAGAGAATATGAAAAAGAGAATTCTGTTACTATTACTGACTTTAGTACTTTTAACTTTAACAGCTTGCGGAAGCAAAGGGGAATCGGGTTCTTCTGATGGAAAAAATGCTGAAATAAAAGGAAAGATTGTTATTTACACTTCAATGTATGAAGATATTATTGACAATGTAAAGGAAAAACTTAAACAGGAATTTCCTAATCTGGAAGTTGAATTCTTCCAAGGTGGAACAGGAACACTTCAATCAAAAATCGTTGCAGAAATGCAGGCAAATAAATTAGGGGCAGACATGCTTATGGTTGCTGAACCTTCTTATTCACTGGAATTAAAAGAAAAAGGTGTATTACACGCTTATGTTTCAAAAAATGCTGAAAATCTTGCATTAGACTATGACAAGGAAGGATACTGGTATCCTGTACGTATTTTAAATATGGTTTTAGCGTATAATCCTGACAAATTTAAGAAGGAAGACCTTGCACAATCTTTTGATGAATTTGCAAAAAAACCAAACTTAGCAGGAAAAATTTCTATTCCTGATCCATTAAAATCAGGAACAGCTTTAGCGGCAGTATCTGCATTAACTGATAAATACGGTGAAGGATACTTTGAAAGCCTTGCAAAACAGAAAGCAGTTGTAGAATCAGGATCAGTTGCAGTTACAAAACTTGAAACAGGTGAAGCTGCACAAATTATGATACTTGAAGAATCAATCCTTAAGAAAAGACAGGAAGAAAATTCAAAACTTGAAGTTATTTATCCTACTGACGGAATTATTGCAATTCCTAGTACAATCATGACTGTAAAAGAAGAAATGTCACCTAACAAAAATATAAAAGCTGCTGAAGCTTTAACTGACTGGTTCCTATCTCCGGCAGGACAGGAAGCTATCGTTGACGGATGGATGCACTCAGTACTTAAAAATCCTGCAAAAGCACCTTTCGATGCAAAAGCTACTGCAGAAATACTTGCAGCTGCAATGCCTATTAACTGGGATAAAACTTACCACGACAGAGATAAATTACGTGAAATTTTTGAAAAATACATAACAAAAGCTGCAAAATAGTTTGTAAATTTTAATTTTGAAAAGAGGAAAAAATGGCAAAAAAATATAACATAGATATAAAGTGGATAGTCATACTTATTGTTGTAGCTTTCCTTGTAATATTTGAAGTTATCCCTTTATCTTATTTATTAATCCGTTCACTGTTTCCGAAGGGAAGTTTTTCTCTGGAATCCTTTAAGAGGGTATATACTTACGACCTGAACTGGACAGCATTAATAAATACATTAGTGATTTCAGGATTAACGACATTATTTGGAGTTATACTGGCTTTCCCGCTGGCATTTCTTGTAGGAAGAACAGACATGTACGGTAAAAAGTTCTTCAGAACCCTATTTGTTACAACATATATGGTACCTCCATATGTGGGTGCAATGGCATGGCTGAGACTTCTGAACCCAAATGCAGGAGTTTTAAATAAATTTCTTATGCAGATTTTTAATCTGCCGAAGGCTCCCTTCAATATATATACGGTGGGGGGAATAGTATGGGTACTTACGTGCTTCTACTACCCTTATGCTTTTATAACAATATCAAGAGCGATGGAAAAAATGGATCCGTCATTGGAAGAAGCTTCTAAAATATCAGGAGCTTCGCCTCTTAAGACTCTGATGACTATTACTATTCCAATGATGACTCCGAGTATAATAGCTGCAGGACTTCTTGTATTCGTTGCTTCTGCATCGGCATTCGGTATACCTTCAATTATCGGAGCACCAGGACAGATATATACTGTAACTACACGTATCATCGACTTTGTTCACATAGGTTCTGACGAAGGGCTTAATGACGCAATGGTACTGGCAGTATTCCTTATGGTAATAGCAAACATCGTTTTATACATTACAACTTTCGTAATTGGAAAAAGACAGTACATAACAATGAGTGGAAAATCTACAAGACCGAACATAGTGGAATTGGGAAAATGGAGAATGCCAATAACAGTTATTATTTCAATTTTCTCATTCTTTGTAGTAATTTTGCCTTTTGTTACTGTGGCACTTACTTCCTTTACTGTAAATATGGGAAAACCTATAAGCCTTTCAAATATGTCCATGAGTGCATGGAACAAAGTATTCTCAAGGGCTTCCATATTAAGTTCAACTAAAAACAGTATAATTGCAGGACTTGCGGCGGCATTCTTCGGAATTATGATTTCATGTATAATGGCATACCTGCTGCAGAGAACTAACGTAAAAGGAAAAAGAATTCCTGACTTCCTTATAACTTTAGGTTCAGGAACTCCAAGTGTTACAATCGCCCTGGCATTAATAATATCCATGAGCGGAAAATTTAAAATTAACATCTACAATACTTTGACAATAATGATTATAGCCTATATGATAAAATACATGCTTATGGGAATGAGAACCGTCGTTTCTGCAATGAGCCAGGTCCATCCTTCACTGGAGGAGGCAGCACAGATTTCAGGTGCCAACTGGCTGCGTATGCTTAAAGATGTAACTCTTCCGTTAATTGGGGCAAGTATCGTTGCAGGATTCTTCCTGATATTTATGCCGTCATTCTATGAACTGACAATGTCAACGCTACTTTATTCATCCAATACAAAAACAATAGGGTATGAGCTGTACATTTACCAGACTTACCACAGTCAGCAGGTGGCAAGTGCCCTTGCAACGGCTATCTTATTATTTGTAATTATAGTAAACTATCTTTTAAATAAATTGACAAAAGGACAATTTTCAATATAGAGCAGGAGGAAAAATATGGCTTCGGTAACAATAACAGGGGTAACAAAATCATTTGGAGACGTTCAGGTCTTACAGGAATTCAGCCAGAAATTTGAAGACGGGGAATTCATAACACTGCTAGGTCCTTCAGGTTGTGGAAAAACTACTATGCTAAGACTGATAGCAGGTTTTGAAAAGCCCACAAGCGGAGAAATCTATATAGGTGACAGACCTGTATCAGGAAAAGATAATTTTGTATCTCCTGAAAAAAGGGAAATAGGAATGGTATTCCAGTCATATGCTGTATGGCCTCACATGAATGTGTACGATAATATTGCATACCCTTTAAAAATTAAGAAAACTAGCAAAAAAGAAATAGATGAAAGAGTCAATCAGGCTCTTAAAACTGTCCACCTTGAACAGTACAAGGACAGATTCCCTTCAGAACTGTCAGGAGGACAGCAGCAGAGGGTTGCATTAGGAAGAGCTCTTGTGGCACATCCTGAAATACTTCTTCTGGATGAACCTTTATCAAACCTTGATGCAAAACTTAGAGAAGAAATGAGATATGAAATCAAGGAAATAACTAAAAAACTTAAAATTACAGTTATTTATGTAACCCACGACCAGATAGAAGCAATGACAATGAGTGACAGAATAGTGCTTATTAACAAAGGGGAAGTTCAGCAGGTGGGAACTCCTCAGGAAATCTATTCACGTCCTAAAAATGTGTTTGTTGCAAACTTTGTAGGAAAAGTGGATTTCATAAAGGGAAAAGTTGAAAATGGAAATATTCTCTTAAACAACAGTAACGGTCAGACTCTTCCTAATACAAGTTCTTACACGAAGGATGTCATAGTGGCAATAAGACCTGAAAATGTGATGCTTGCTGAAGACGGAGAACTGACAGGAAAAGTATTTTCAAAATTCTACCTTGGAGACTGCAATGACTTAAGGGTTGAAGTTGGAAATGGAAATATCTTAAGGGTTACTGCAAGGGCTTCCACTTACGATACTCTGAAGATAGGGGAAGAAGTAAGACTGAAAGTTCTTGAATATTTTGTGTTTGAGGATGATGGAAAAGACCAGACTAAAATAATGACATAATCAATGATAATAAAAGAAAAAAGGCTGTCTTAAAATAGAAAAAATAAAGGATACAGCAAAAAATATATTTATTCATTTATAAAAATTTTACTCATAAAAAAGAATTATTCGCTAAAAAAAAATTATAAACTCGCCGATGGCTCAGACAATAATTTTTTCTAAGCTCATTTCATATTTTTTATTGTAAAATTTCAAAGAATTCGTAAATATCATTTTTTGCACACATTTCTTATAAATTTTCTATTTTAAGGCAGTCCTTTCTTTTATTATTATTGATTTCTAACATGAAATAATATATAATTTATTAGTAATTAATAAAAAAATTATAGATAGAGGTGAAATTGTGAAAGAGAAAATCATAATTGTCGACTTCGGTTCGCAGTATAGCCAGCTTATTGCCAGAAGAATAAGGGAAATGGAAGTTTACTGTGAGATCGTACCTATGGTTGACATTGAACAGATTAAGAATGGAGAAGATAAAATCAAAGGGATAATCTTCTCAGGAGGTCCTGCCTCAGTTTATGAAAAAGATTCGCCTACTGCAGATAAGGCAGTTTTTGATTTAGGAATTCCTATATTGGGAATATGTTATGGAATGCAGCTTATTACACATCTTAACGGTGGAAAAGTTGAAAAGGCTGAATCAAGGGAATTTGGAAAGGCAATTTTGGAAGTACTGGATGACAAGAATCCGCTTCTTTCGGATATTCCAAAAACTTCAAGCATATGGATGAGCCACAATGACCATATTACTGTGCTTCCTGAAGGTTTTGAAATTATTGCCAGAACAGATTCATCAATTGCGGCCATTACAAACAATAATGGTATTTATGCACTGCAATTTCACCCGGAAGTAGTTCATTCTGAATGTGGAACTGAAATAATTTCAAACTTTGTTTTCAATATATGTAAATGTGAGAAAAACTGGAAAATTAAAAACTTTATACAGGAAAAAACAGAAGCAATAAAGGAAACTGTAGGAGACGAGCATGTACTTCTTGCACTTTCAGGAGGGGTAGACTCTTCTGTGGCTGCCGTTCTGATTAACAATGCAATAGGAAAACAGCTTACATGTATGTTTGTGGATACAGGGCTTCTGAGAAAGGATGAAGGTAAAAAAGTCCTTGGATATTACAAGGAACATTTTGACCTTAATATTGTGTTCGTTGACGCAAAAGACAGATTCCTGAATAAGCTTAAAGGTGTGGATGAGCCTGAAGCTAAGAGAAAGATTATTGGGAATGAATTTATCGAAGTATTCAATGAAGAAATTAGAAAACTTAAAGGACAGGAAGGGGCAAAATTCCTTGCACAGGGAACAATCTACCCTGATGTTATTGAATCACAGTCTATAAAAGGCCCTTCACATACTATAAAATCTCACCACAATGTAGGTGGGCTGCCTGAAGACCTTAAATTTGAACTTCTTGAACCTTTAAAAGAATTATTTAAGGATGAAGTAAGAAAAGTGGGACATGAATTAGGACTGCCTGACACAATTATAAACAGACACCCATTCCCGGGACCAGGGCTTGGAATAAGAGTTATCGGAGAAGTTACGCCTGACAAGGTAAAAATACTTCAGGAAGCTGATAACATCTTTATTAATGAGCTTATGGCACAAGGTCTTTATGGAAAGGTGGATCAGGCATTTGTAACATTGCTTCCTGTGAAAACTGTAGGAGTGATGGGCGACCAGAGAACATATGAATATGTGGCTGCAATCCGTTCAGTAAATACTATCGACTTTATGACTGCCACATGGTCAAAACTGCCTTACGAATTCCTTGAGGAAGTGTCAAACAAGATTATAAACAAAGTAAATGGAATAAACAGAATTGTGTATGATATTTCTTCTAAGCCACCGGGAACAATTGAGTGGGAATAAATACAAAAATTGATTTAAACTTTATATTCATTGACTTATTATATGTAAAAAATACTTTAAATTAGAAAAATTCTAAAAAGGAGAGAAAATGGAATTAAATAAATACAATTTAATAAGTAAAAATTATGAAAAATCTCTTGATTTAGAATATAAAAAAAAGAAAGGGATCTTCTATACAGATATAGAATTAGCAGATAAAATAATTGATTTTTTAAATTTACCAAAAGATTCTATAATTTTAGATCCATGTTGCGGAACGGGAAATTTTTTAGTTGCTGCTAAAAATCAAGGTTATCAAAAAATATACGGAGCTGATATTGATAAACAAGCTATTTCTATATCTAAAAAGAATATAGACTTAGCTAAATTAGAAAACATAGATACTTTAGCAAATGGAGCAGATTATATTTTAAATAAGTTCAAATTAACAGAATCAGTAGACGTTATTATAGGAAATCCACCTTACGTTCCTATCTCAAAAGACATTATAATTGATACATCTGATTATTTATTTTTAAGAAATGTGAAAGAATCGGGGAGTAATTTATTTATTGCGGCATTATACAGAGCTTTTGATTTGGCAAAAGAAAACGGTATTATATCTTATGTAATACCTAAAAATTTTTTACATATATCCTCATATAAAATATTAAGAAAAATGATATTAAATAAAAAGCAAATCGTTTCAATTGTGGATATTGGAAAAAAATTTAAAAATGTTAGAGGAGAACAAATTATAATAACATTAAAAAATAAATTTGTAAAAGATAATAATATTTCTATATATGAATATAAAAATAATGAAATCATAAAAAAACTTGAAGTACCTCAAAACTTCTATAAAGATGAAATTTTATTATTTGGAAGTAAAGAAAACTTCTCAATTTTTAAAAAGTTAGAAGGAACATATCAAAAATTTAGTGATATATGTACAGGCTATGTTGGTAGAGGTAGATCTAAGTTAGATACAGCAATAACAGGAAAAGATATTAGAAAATTTTCATTTAAAAATGTTGAAGTTCCTAAAAAAGGGAATAAAGTATTTATACAAAATATTTATAGTGCAGAAGCTGGTATTATAGCTAGTTTTGCTGGTGAGCTAGAAGCGGCAGAGACTGTGACCGTTTTTACTGATGGTGATGAAAAAATGTGTAGGTATATACTTGGATTTTTACATTCAAGATTATGTAATTATTACTTACTTAAGTTTTGTTTTAATAATTCAAAACTTACAATGCATACAGATGCTAAATATTTAAAAAAATTACCATTAGTTAAAGACTCTAAAACATTTTCAAAAGTGATTAGCATTGTAAAGTCTTTAGAAAAAATTGATTATATGAGTAAAGATTGGTTTGAAATGCTTGAGTCATTGAATAATTTAATATATAAAATTTATGAGATTGATGAAAATGAAAAAAAATATATTGATTTTCAAATGAAAAGTATTCAATCTAAGAGGTGGAATAATGATTAATGATAATAAAAGATGTAATGATTTAACTGGAAAGGAATGGCTTCAGAATTCTTTTAGTATATGGAGAAATCTAACAAAAACTAAAGAAGAAAAAGATATGAAACATCCTGCTTCATATCCAATTTCTTTATGCGAAAAATTAATTAAAACATTTTCAAAAAATAATTCAATGATAATAGATCCATTTAACGGAATTGGTTCAACTCTTGTTGCAGCACGTAATTTAGGGCATAGAGCCATAGGGATAGACTTATCGGAAGAATTTTGTAAAATTGCAAAACAAAGAATTGAAAATGATAAAAATATAAAAGTTATTAATGGAGATAGCTTTAATGAATTAGATAAATTTGAAGAAAATTCTTTTGATTTATGTATAACATCTCCACCATATTGGGATATTTTAAATATGAAAAGAAGTGCTGATAAAAAAGAAAATATTAGCTACTCTCAAAAAAAAAATGATATGGGAAATATACTGGAATATCAAGACTTTATACATGAATTAGGAATACTTTTTTCTAAAGTCAATCGAGTTTTAAAATCAGGAGCATATTGTTTAGTAAATGTTATGGATATTAGAAAAAAGAGTGTATTCTATCCACTACATAGTGATTTAGCAACAGAGTTACAAAAATATGGTTATATATTTGATGATATTATTATATGGGATAGGCAACAGGATTACAATAATATGAAACCATTAGGGTATCCTTATAAATATAGGATAAATAAAGTACACGAATATATATTAATTTTTATAAAAAAATAAGAAAGGAAGTAATTATGGTTACATTAAGAGGTATTTTAAATCAAAGAGGGTATAATTATGTCTCCTCTTTTACAAATAGGGCAGAAGATATTTATTTTGAAACAGTAGAAGAGCTCTGTTTTTCTTTAGGATATATTTTAAAAAATGTTAAAAGAATTGATGCAGAGATTCCATCAAATAGTGAAATATTAGAAAGAGTAGCTCCAAATTATCCTATTAGTCCTGGTTTTACTTCAGGCGGCAATAGTATGAAAATGGCACCTCAATATCGGATTTATTTTAATACAATTGAAGGAATACCTCCTAAATTAGAAGAAAGACTACAAAATGATCCTCAAATGCGAATTACAGGAAGTTTATTTGTCGAAGCTTGTATGCATATTGGCTTTAAACCAGGAAATACACAGGATAAAGAAAATATTTATGATATAATTTCAAAGTTCTTTAACGAATCAGAACAAAAATATTTTCAATCAGGCTATAGAGGTAAGTGAGAATAATGAATGTAGAAATGTCCTATCTTTTGGGGATGATATGTGGAAATGGTGAAATACGGAGAACTTCTGTGAATACAGTAGTTTCCATTGATATACCTCATAAAAAATTAGAAACAGAAGAAATTCATGATGTAAAACTTTATGTAAAAGCAAGTATAGCAGATATTAGAAATATAATTGAACCTTTAATAGGAGCAGGATTTACCTTTATTCAAAATTCATCATCAACGATTTTATCTTTTGTAAAACCTAATACAGATTATTTGATAAGAGAAATTAATAGGTTTGTAGGAAATGCTATTTCACATAATAATATATCTATACATTCAGATATTTTTAGTTGTACTTTGGATGAGCGAAAAGAATTTTTAAAAGGTTTTGCAGATGTTACTGGTTATATAAGAAGAAGTAATGCATATTTCAATAAATATGAACATAGGGTATATCTTGAAATACCAAATAATTGGCAAATGGTAATAGATATATGTAATCTATTGAAATCAGTAGACATTCCAGTTCAAAGTATTGACTGGGCACATCCTAATATGCGTGATGGGAATTTAAAAAAATATAATGCTGGAGAAATTAATTTTTGGAAAAAAGAACATCAAATTAAAATATGGGCAAATGAATTTGTTACAATTGGTTTTGGAATTATCCATAAACAACAGGCATTAGAAATGTTTTCTGATGAATTAATTGCTGCATATATAGGACTTAATAAAAATTTACGAAAGAAAACTCATAAATATTATTGGGAATCAAAAAGAAAAAGTAATAAAACAAAACCAATTCATCCAAGTGAAAATGATGAAGTTATACCATTAAAAATTAGAGGAAAACATTTTGATTCTTGGATAGAAATAGCAAAGGAACTAGGGTATTATGAATAAAAGTAATGTAAAGAGTGAGTTTGAACTTTACTTACCAATGAAAAATTGGCTTCAAGAGTATTTAGAAAATAAGTATAAAGGATATAAAATAATTACTGTTGACTCTCATGCAGAAAAATTAGATAAAGTCTTAACAAAATTTAATATAACAAATGAGTTTGCAGTTGGAGTAGATATTCAAATTGATATTTTAGGAATTGCTAGAAGAGGTAATTTGGAAAAATTATTTTTTATAGAAGCCAAGAAAACTAATTTAACATTACGAGATTTAGGACAATTATGGGCTTATTGTAAATTAATAAATCCAGAAGAAGCATTCTTAATAACTTCAGCAGATCTTGGAACTTTAAATAAAATATTAAATACTCTTAAACGAGAAGATTTACTAGATTATGGAGATGGAAAATTTATAAAGAAAATGAAAATTGGTGTTTGGAATTTATTTTCTAATAGTCCAGATTTATCATTAATGATTCCTAAGATATAATATTAAATGTTTAAAATATCATTTCAATATAAAAACTTAAATAACAGTAATATGAAAATAATTAATATTAACAAAAACCTAGGAGGTCCTAAAATGTCATCAACAAAAACACATGTAGGAAAGTATGAATTTGAAAATTGTCTTATGAATGCCGCAGGAGTGTGCTGCTACGACCGTAATGAGCTGGAGAAAATGATTCACTCTGAAGCGGGAACTTTTGTAACAAAAAGTGCCACATTAAATCCTAGAGAAGGTAACCCTCAGCCACGTTATTATGACACTGAGCTTGGATGCATAAACTCCATGGGACTGCCAAATCTCGGAATTGACTACTATCTTGAATATCTTCTGGAACTGCAGGAAAGACTTTCTGAGCGTACATTCTTTCTGTCGATGACAGGACTGTCTTCCGAAGAAATTCATATATTAATGAAAAAAGTCATTGATAGCGGATTTAAAGGTCCGACAGAACTGAACCTGTCTTGCCCGAACGTGCCTGGAAAACCTCAGCTGGCATATGATCTGCAGACTACTGAACAAATTCTGTCAGAAGTGTTTGAATATTTTGACAGACCACTAGGAATAAAGCTGCCACCATATTTTGACATTGTGCATTTTGATCAGGCGGCTGCTGTTTTCAATAAATTTCCTCTCACATTTGTGAACTGTGTGAACAGTATCGGAAATGGACTTGTAATTAACGATGAGAGTGTCGTAATTAAGCCTAAAAACGGTTTTGGAGGAATTGGAGGGCAATATATAAAGCCTACTGCACTGGCAAACGTACACGCCTTCTATCAGCGTTTAAATCCATCCATACAGATTATAGGTACAGGAGGAGTCCTTACAGGCCGTGATGCATTTGAGCATATCCTGTGCGGAGCGAGCATGATTCAGATTGGAACTTCACTTGAAAAGGAAGGAACTGAAGTATTTTCCAGAGTTACACGTGAACTTAAGGAAATAATGGATGAAAAAGGTTATAAAACATTGGAAGATTTTAAAGGAAAACTGAAATATCTGTAATTAAATATATACAATTACAGGGTGTATTATTAATATTTTATAATTACACAATATCTCTAATCGGTTTTATCTGCTGTGAGCTTCTTACGAAAATCACAGCTCATATAGGAGAAAAATATGAATGAAATAGAAAAACTTCAGGAAATAATTGACAACAGTAATAAAATTGTATTTTTCGGAGGGGCAGGAGTATCTACGGAATCTGGAATTCCTGACTTCAGAAGTGCCGATGGGCTGTACAGCATTAAACTTGACAGGCATTTCTCGCCTGAAGAGCTTGTTTCCCATACAATGTATCTGAAATATCCTGAAGAATTTTATGATTTTTACAAGAAACATCTGATTTATCCTGATGCAAAACCAAATCCTGCCCACTACTATCTGGCAGAACTTGAAAAGAAGGGAAAGCTGACTGCTGTAATCACCCAGAATATTGACAGCCTTCATGAAATGGCCGGAAGCAGGAAGGTACTTAAATTACATGGCTCCGTTGTCAATAATACATGTATGTCATGTGGTAAAAAGTATGAACTTAAAGAGTTTTTAAAACTTTGTAATCCTGTTCCACACTGTCCTGAATGCGACGGAATTATTAAACCTGATGTTACGCTGTATGAAGAAAGCCTTGATATGACAGTGTTTGAGGAAGCCATTTATCATCTGACACAGGCAGATACTCTTATTATTGGAGGAACTTCCCTCGTTGTATATCCTGCGGCTTCACTGATTCAGTACTTCAGAGGAAAAAATCTTATACTTATTAATAAATCAGTTACATCCCAGGATGATTATGCAAACCTTGTTATTCATGACAATATTGGAAAAGTATTCGGTCAGCTGAAATAAGTGTTTGTGGGAAAAACTGTAAAATAGTGATTAGAAATAATAAAAATAAAAACATAATAAAATTTTTTAGAAATGAAAGGAGTTGAATAATGGTACAGGTATTATTTGTCTGTCTTGGAAACATATGCCGTTCACCAATGGCTGAAGCTGTTTTCAGAAAAATGGTCGATAATGAAGGATTAAATCAGCAGATTTATATTGATTCAGCAGCCACAAGTTCCTGGGAACACGGAAATCCTGTCCACAGAGGTACAAGAGAACGTCTTGCAAGGGAAGGTATAAGCACTGTTGGAATGTATTCCCGTATTTTAAATGATGATGACCTGTCAGCAGACTATATTATAGGAATGGATGAAAGCAATATTGTAAATATTGAGAAATTTCTCCGTAACAGACATTCAGGAAGGGTAAACCGTCTTCTTGAGTATGCGGGGGAGGATAGGGATATTCTTGATCCGTGGTACACTGATGATTTTGACACAACTTACAATGATGTGGTCAAAGGGTGTAAGGCTCTGCTGGAATTCATAAAGAAATATGATTTTAGTATGTAGTAATAGAAAAAATACTACCTTTTCTGCAAAACTTCTGATTTTTCTGGGATAGGTAGTATTTTTATTATATATCCATATAACTAACTTTAATCAGTTTTCCATGAAAAGCAATTCCTACAAGGGTAATCTGCTTAATTCCTTTTCTTTTTAAATTAATATCATACTTTTTATTTATTATCTGTTCAATTGTTTCTTTAGAAACATTTTCTAAATCTTTTTTATTTTTAACAACCTTGAATTCCAGGATAAAACCTCTTTCTTCTTTATTTTTCGGTTCTAACAGTAAATCGTATCTTCCCAGTCCTGCTTCTTTGTTAGAAGTTATATAATACTGACTATCCAAGTAAAGACTCATCCCTAATATCAAACCATGATAGAAATCTTCCGTTTTCATATCCATGTAGCTGGAAGATGTCAATAAAATTTCCTGTAAATTTTTCTCAAAATTGCAAATGTCACTCTTTTTTAATGCCTCCATTGTTTTTTTAAACTGGCTCGTACCAAAAGAAGTATCTATAAATTCATCCTTAAAAAACTCCTTTACTTCCTTATTGGGTAACCGTAAGGAATAAAAATTCCTTTCTATTTTCCTTTCAATAGTCAGATAACCACTAAATAAAAGAAGTTCCCATATCTCATGATGACCTAATAGAGATGATAAATCTGAATTTCCTGAAATTACTTCCTCCAGCTTTTCTCCATTAAACAATGTTTCCAGAGATTTATTCAGTCCTGAATTTGCATCCGTCAAAATTTTCTTAATTAAAAAATTTTCCGAAGTTCCTACCCAGTATGCTTCCAGTTCCTTATTCTGTAAAAATTTTAAAATACTCCATGGATTATATATTTCTGAATTTCCAAATTTATATCCGTCATACCATAATTTCACCTCCGGAATTTCGTATGCCATATCAAAACTTTCAAGTGCTTTCTCAACTTCACTATGGGTAAATCCAAAATAATCTGAATATTGCTTATCTAAAATAGAATAAATACTCAAATTATTGAGATCAGAAAATATACCTGCTTTAATAACTCTGATAATTCCTGTCATTACACCCATTTTTAAATATGGATTTGTTTTTAATGCTTCTCCATAAAACATCTTAAAAAAAGTAACAGCTTCATCATAATAGTGATATTCATATGCCGTAATCAAAGGACTGTCATATTCATCTATTAACAGCACTACTTCTTTTTTATAATACTTGTACAGATAAGCTGTTAAATCTCTTAATGAATTTTCGTAATCTCCTCCTGCTTTCTGTAACCATATTCTATCAAAACTGTCTCTCTCGCTTTCATTTAAGATACATCTGATATACTCAAATTCATTATATAGCCTTTTGATAAGGCTTTTCAGTTTAGATAGGTATTCTTCCCAGGTATTTGTCTTTATACCCTTTAAGGAAATGAAAATAACCGGATACTGTCCCTGTTCTGATATATATGAAGATTTTTCGATATTTAATCCTTTAAATAATTGTCTATTTTCTTCTGCATTCTTCATATCAAAAAAATATTTTAAAGTTGACATATTCAGTGTCTTTCCAAACCTTCTAGGTCTTGTAAAAAGTTTTACCTTGGAGCCATCATTTAAAATTTCTTCAATATGCTGAGTCTTATCAATATAATAAAAGTTATCTCTTATTATTTCCTTAAAATCTTCTACTCCTATTGGAATTTTCTTCATAACAGCTCCTTTCATCAAATATATTGATAGTATGTTTATTCTTTAAACCTTTATATTATTATACAAAAAAGACTGAAATAAGTCCAGTCTTTAAGTTTTTTACTTTATTCTCAGTATTTCTGATATTATATTATTATTTCCCCATATGGCAGGAGAATCATAAGCTCGATCTGGAAATACACCATACTCTAATTTTATTTTTAAGTTATTTTCTTTTAAAAATGATTCAACTTTTTCTTTTAAACTTACAGGTTTACCGGAACAGCAATTTATAATTCCAGTTATATTAGTTTGTAAAGCCGCTTTCGAAATCATCTCTGCTAATATCTCTATATTAATAAAGTCATATTTATTTTTTCCTGTAGTAAATGGAAAAGTTTTAGCACCTTCTTCTTCTTTTTGTAATATTTTAGAAAAAATAGAATTATTATTCCTGTCATCACCTTGTATATAAAATACTCTAAGCCATTTTATTAATAATTCCTTATCACCCTCTTCTAATATTTTCAAAGATTGTCTCAAGCTATTTTTTGCTATACCATAAAAAGAAATAGGATTAGTGCTAGTATTGTTATCAACTTCTCCTTCCCAGTATCCAATTTCATGCATAGTTCCTATAACATTTATATTTTTTATACCAGATTCATATATTTGCTTTAAAAATTTATAATGTAATGAAATATCCTCAAGATGAGTAATGGAATTATGTACAAAACCATTTCTCCATGCTAAATGAATACAGGTCTTCACATTCTCTAAATTAGAAAAAAGATAGTCTGTATTTGCAAATATATCAGTTTCTATTTTTCTTACTTTATCACTTATTTTATTTAAAGAAATATCAGCAGCTACTACTTCAATATTATTATTTAATAAATAATTTATAACATTTTTTCCTATGTAGCCATTAGCTCCTGTCACTAAAACCTTTTGTTTCATTTATTCTCCTAATCGAATATTTACCAAATTAAATTATTTTTTATATCTTTCTATACATTCCCTATTTCTTATTTTTCTTTCCTTATCAAAAAACCATCCCCATTTATTAAAATATTTTATAGCTGAGTTTATATGTGCCATCATCATTTTTCGTGTTTTATATGATGCTTTCCCATGTTCATGAATTATCTCCGCCTCAGGATAAAATATCACCTTGTATTTTTGTCCAATTCTTCTACATAAGTCATAATCTTCCATATACATGAAATATCTAGTATCAAACATTCCAACATTTTTCAAAATATCTGTTCTTATAAACATAAGACATCCAGATAGAATTGGAACTTCCATTATTGAATTATAATCACACCATCTCATCTCATAATTATAATCCATTTTATCTACAATAGATTTTATTGGGAAAAATCTTCTGAAGATTAAATTTAATGGTGTAGGTAATAACCTACAGGATTTGTTAACCTCTCCACTGGATTCATATATTTTCGGTCCTATCTGCCCAATTTCAGGATTTTTTCTCATATAATCAACCATTTTCTCAATAGTATTTTCCTCAAAAGTTATATCAGCATTCAATATTATATGAAATTCTGCTTTTTCTTTGAAGTTATTATCCATTAATTTTTTTAATACAACATTATGTCCCGATCCAAATCCATTATTTGAATTATTAAAGATGTATTCTATTCTATCATCTGAAAAATTATTTATAAAACTTCTCAAACTATCCTCTTCAGAATTATCTGATATCCATAATTTAAATTTTAATTTTGTTTTTTGAAAGCAACTTATAATCTGAGATAAATCTTCCCGATTAGTATTATAAGTCACTATACAAGCTGTAAAATCATACATACAGAACCTCCTCCCTGTTTTTACTTAGTAAAATTGTAATCTTTTAAAGTAGTTTTAACAACTTAAATATTTTAAAAATTTTATATTTTTTCCCATTCTTTTGTTTCAAAATTATATTTTTTTATTATTTTTATAGGATTTCCAACAGCGATACAATTTTCTGGTACATCTTTAGAAACTACAGCATTTGCTCCAATTATAGAATTTTTCCCAATAGTTGTACCTGCTAAAACTGTAACATTTTCTCCTAACCAGACATTTTCAGAAATTCTTACAGGTTTTGTAAAAATTTTTCTATCCTTTACTATTTCATTGGGACATGAGTGTTCCAAGTTCTTTAAAGAAGAATAATTTCCATGATTTAAATCAGAAATATAAACCTTACTGGCAATTAATACATTGTCTTCTATAATAAGTGACTCTGCACAAGATAAATGAACATAGTCATTTATCTGAACGTTATTTCCAATAATTAATTGAGGGGCTTTTATTCCTAAATTTCCATTATTAAAATTATAAGCCTCTATCCGACAGCCAACACCAGTAGTAAAATCTTTCCCATATTTTATATATTTTTTCCCTCTTATATCAAACGGAAAACGAATTAATCTGGCTTTTGGAAAAAATATTTTTGTTTTAATTAAGTTAATTCCCAATTTCCACAATTCATAAAATGACTTTTCCATGTTTTACCTTTCCATAATGATTTTTATTACATTTTTTCATAAATTTGTTCAAGAACTTTTGCTGATTCTTTCCATTCAAATTTTTTTGCTTGTTCTAACCCTTTTTCAATCATTTCCAACTGTAATTTTTTATCTGATAAAATCTTTTTATACGCTTCAAAAATTTCATCTTCATTTAAAGGATCAACTAAAATTGCAGCATCTCCTGCAACTTCAGGTAAAGACGATACATTGGAAGTAACTACAGGTACTCCTGCTGCCATAGCTTCTAGAACTGGCATTCCAAAACCTTCGTACAATGATGGAAATGCAAAAAGTTGTGCAAGTTTATAAATAGGAATTTTATCTTCTTCATCAATATAACCTGTAAGTATAATATCTGTTCCCATTGATTCTATTAATTTCATAATATTATCATATTTCCATCCTTTTCCACCTACAATTACAAACTTCAAATCATCCTTAACTTCTTTTTTATATTTTATGAAAGCTTTTATTGTTCTTTCTATATTTTTTCGAGGTTCTATTGTTCCTAAATATAAAATATAATTTTCTGGTAATTTATATTTTTTTCTAACATTTTCAAGTTCCATATCTGTATAATTATGTAAATACTTCTCTAAATCAATTCCTGGTGTTACAATTTCTATTTTTTTCTCATCTACATTAAAATATTTAATAATATCTGATTTTGCACTTTCTGAAATAGTTAAAATTAAATCTGATCTCTCAGCAGCATATTTATATTCACTAATAGCTTTCATATCCCCCATAGTTTCAGGAGCTGAAAAAAATACAGTGTCATAAATAGTAACTATTACTTTTCCTTTTATATTTTTAGGAATTGTAAAATTAAAAAAATGATAGATATCTGATTTTGTTCCTAAAATAAGATTATGGCTTATATTCATTTTTTTTGTTAAAAAATTATACATTGTATAAGTAAGCAGTTTATTCTGCTTTATTTTTATATCGTAATCTATCTGACTCTTTACATCGTGTCTTCCCATAAAATTTATAAATTCAGCTATATAATCATTTTTATCTGTCTTACTTAATTCCTTAACTATATTATATATATACCATCCTACCCCTGTTTTTTTCCCAACTGCCCATTGTAGTTCTAATGATATTTTCTTCATTCTATTTCCCAACTTTCTTTTTAAACTTCAAAAAATTTATTGTACATTTCCCTATATTTTTCTAATATTTTATCATAAGAAAAATTTTCTTCATAGTACTTTTTAAAATTATAAACTGGAAGTTCTTCATAATACTTTTCTATTTTACTTTCTAAATCTTCAATATTATTTTTTACTAAAAACTTCTTATCTATTATGATTTCCGGTATAGCACAAATATCTGAAGCAAAAACAGGTTTGTTATAAAGATATCCCTCTATTATTGGTAACCCAAATCCTTCACCATATTTTGCCAGAACAGTTACCAAATCAGCTGTTTCATAGAATTTTCTAACTTCTTCATCAGAAACATATCCCAGCAATTCAACATTTTCCAACTGATACTTTTTTATTTTTTCTCTATATTTTTCTAATAAAGGCCCTTTCCCAGCTATTTTTATATCATAATTTCTTTTTCTTTTTGCTAATTCTATTAGTAAATCAATATTAGCTCTTTCTTCAATGCTTCGAACTGTAAAAATCTTTATTTTATCTGTTTTCCAGTTAACTTTAGATGAATATTTTAAATCAATTTTTTCAAAAGGAGTTGTATTATGTATGATTTTAAAATTATCTCCCCTATATAAAGATTTTTCTTTTGTAAATTTTGAAATAAAATGTACTAGTTTCGATTTTTTATAAACTTTCTTCTCAATATACTTAAATAAATTTTGTAATTTATGGTTTACTGCATTAGATTGATAATAAAGTCCATCATGAACAGTAAAAATATCTGTTTTTTTTAAAAGAAAAAAACTCATAAGATAATTATGAGAATGTATGATATAGTTGTTCTTTTTAAACTTTTTACTTATTAATTTATTTAAACTGATAAATCTGAATTTATTCTTTCTTATTCCAATACAGTTTATTCCATTCCAGTTAAATTCAACATTTTCATCATCAAAAAAAATATAATATTTCTCTATATTTTTTCCTAAAGATTGAGCCTGAAATAAAATTACATTTTCTACCCCTCTTTTAAATTTTAGAGGATTATTGAATCCAAAATATATCATATATTTTTTCATATTTCTCTCCATATTATTTTTTTAAAATTATCTCAAAAAGTTCTTTCCATGTATTACAATAAGGCTGTTCTATCTCCTTACATATATTTCCATCAAAACGAGTATCTTTTTCTACGATAACTGATTCCATTTTTAAAGCCAGTTCTTCAGCTGAATCAGGATTAAAGAAAAATACATCTTCATAGTTTCCCAATGTTTCATGTGCATAAGGTAAATTTGCTAAAATCATCTTTTTCTTAAACTCTTTTGCTTCTGTAATTGGTAATCCCCATGTTTCAATTTTAGATGGAAATATTACTGTTTCTGTCTTATTGTAGTATCTCATTAAGTTTTCTCTTGACTGCAGTCCAATAAATTTAACACATTCCAGTTTATTATATTTTTCAGTTATTTCTTTTGAATAAATATTTTCACTGCCATCTATTGTCAGATAAACCTTGAAATTCTTAATATTTTTATTCTCCAGAATTTCAGCTGCCTTACAAATTATCTCAAAATTTTTAAAAACTCTTGGAAAGCTGGGATAAATAAAACTATTTTTCTCAACCTTTGTATTTGTATCTATCTTTAAGTCTTCCAGATTAACTTCCGGGTGTGCAACAATGATATTTTCTATTCCAAAAGCTTTTTTAAATTCTTTTCTTATCCAATCCTGCTGAACAATAACATAGTTATTTTTCTTTATGTTTATTTTATAGGCATATTTATAAAATTTTGAAAAAAGAAATAATTTAAATGATTTTTTTCTTTCTTCTTTTGTCATTTTATAAAACATCATTGGATTATGACAATATACAACTCTTTTATCTGCTACTACATTCGGAGTCATATCATGTAATGAAAGCCATAAATAAGGTTTCAATTTTTCTGACAGTTTCTTAAAATAAATATATTCGTAATATAATCTTTTTAAGTAACTTTTTTTAGAATCTTTAAATTCTATGAATTCTATTTTTCCTTCATATTCTGAAAATAAGCTTTTATCATGAACTAAAGCTATTACTTTGTACTCTTTCAGAAAATTTTCCTCAAGACATTTTAAACATTCCTTGTATATTGTTAAAGGTCCGCCTTCACTGAAATTGATAGCGGATATTATTATTGTTTTTTTATTCATGTTTTTTATTCTCGTTTCTTTTTATTTAAAATTATTTTCTATTTCTTCTATCAGTACAGTTATATTTGTTGCTCTCAATTTATTTCACCAACTTTTTTAAATACATTTTCAATGCTGATTCATTTAAATTTAATGGTATAATATTATCTTCACTCCAGATAGCCTGTGATCTGATATATTTTTGACGTAAATTTGTTGTTTTACTTACATTTTTCAAATAACTATAGTTCACTTTTTCTTTTTCGATTGAAGTTATTACTATATTTTCCTTTTCTAATCTTTCCAGAGGCGATAAATTATGTGCAGTAAAAATTAATTGTCCTTTTGCAATTTCTGATATATTTTTTAAAATAATCGCCAGTAGATATTCAAATATATGTGCATCCAGTTCATCTATTACAACTAAGGCATTTTCTTCTTTAACATAATAAACTAATGCTGATAAAATTGAAATTATCTTTTTTATTCCTGCTGATTCATTTTCAATATATATTTCTTTATCATCTATTTTTTTTATATACAGGTTTAATGCTTTTTCTTTTACGCCGTTTTCCCTAATTTTTTCTCCTTCTTCTTTACAATAAAGCTTTGAATCAGATACTATTGTTTCAAAAATTCCGTTTACTTGTTCTATTGTCTTTATTATTATATCTGCAATTTCTTCAGGATAGTAGTTTGTTTCAGAATTTAAAAATATTGGTAATTCTCCATGTGCATTCATTTTTATTAAACTCCCTATATTAAACATTGCCTGATCCTGAAGGGTAATCAAAAATATTTCATAAATATATTTTCTTAATAATTTTATTTTTTTGAATATTTTTGTAAAGTGCTCAGGAACTTCGTTCTTTTCTCTTTCTGATTTTTGAACTTGATTCAATATTAAATTCAGATAGCTGTTCATCCTTGTATTTTCAGTGTATAATGTTTGTTTTTTTATATTTTGATTAGCTAAAATTTCATTGATTATTTTATTACATTCAGAATTTTTTTCTTTAAAGATTAACTAAAAGTATAAGCATTAAATCAATTTCTATGTATTAATTTATACTTCAATTTTATAATATTTTTCTCTATAAAGAAATAAAATAAAATTGAAGATAAAATAATACAAAATAAATAAATTGGAAGATTAAAAATATTATAATGTCGAAATATCTCATAAAATATTGGATGAATAACATAAATAGAATAACTTAACTTCCCCAAATTCGAAAATTTCTTTAAAACATAAGATAAAATCCCTATTTCATTAGCAAAAATAACTATTGCTATACCTATAATAACTGGAAAAATATATTCATTTTCTCTATTATAATTAATTTTTCCGTAAAATTTTATTATAAAAAATAA
>ERZ773069.695-NODE-695-length-21278-cov-17.184423_pt1 | contig 21278 bp, 10 predicted proteins | sample MGYA00580619_ERZ773069 | MGnify/ENA primary metagenome ERZ773069 (study PRJEB29015, sample SAMEA2738007) | human oral metagenome | biome: human oral; feature: human-associated habitat; material: dental | place: China | collected 2108 ...
GTGCCTGCGGATGCAGCGCCCGGCTTCTTGCCGCAAGGGCGGCGCTCCACTTCGGAGAGGAACCCTGTATCAGCGGCACCGAGGGCTCCGGCACTGTCTTTTTTTCGGGCTGTAATCTGCACTGCGTCTTCTGTCAGAACCATAAAATAAGCTGGGAGCGCTACGGCAAAGCGCTGACGGCAGTGCGGCTCGCGGATATTTTCCGGGAACTCGAGGCAAAGGGCGCAAACAATATAAACCTCGTGACGCCGACGCCCTGGGTCACGGAGATCGTGAAGGCCCTGGAGCTCTACCGCCCGACTGTGCCGGTGCTCTACAATACCTCGGGCTATGAGCGGGTCGAAGTGCTCAGGGAGCTCGAAGGCCTGGTCGATGTCTGGCTGCCGGACTACAAGTATGCGGACAGCGCACTCGCTGCACGCTTTTCCGGTGCGGCGGATTATCCGGCGGTTGCGCGGGCGGCGCTGCAGGAGATGTACCGGCAGAGCGGCAACCTCACATTAAATAAAGAAGGAAAGGCAGTCCGCGGGGTGATGATACGGCATCTCGTGCTGCCGCTGCACTTAAAAAACAGCTTTGCGGTCCTGGATGACATCGCAGCGCTGTTTGGGACAGAACAGTATGTGAGCCTCATGTTTCAGTATACGCCCTTTGTAAAGACGCGTTTTCCGGAACTGAACCGCGCGCTGACCGGACGGGAGAGAGCGCGCGCCGAGGCGTATTTTTTGCAATGCGGTTTCCGGAACGGCTATATCCAGGAGGCGGACAGCAAGGGCAGCCGCTTCCTGCCGGACTTTAATTTAGAGGGCATATAGCGTTTAGCGGAAATATAGCGTGATGGGACAAAGCGAGAGCAAAACCGGGCAGTGATTCATCCATGCCGGATTGACATGGGTTGATCGGTCGGAATGTAAAAAAAAGAAAACCGCGCCGCAGAGAGGTACTTACCTCTCTGCGGCGCGGTTTGTTTTATTCTTCCTCCGTGATCTCGGTAGCGCGCTTTGCGCTGCTGCCGGCTGCGGCATAGGACTTCGCGAGAATGTTCTCGGAGGTGATTTCCTCCGCCGCGCTGTCTGCGGCCGCTTCGGCGGTCTCACGCACGGTCTCGGTCGCAGTCTCTGCCGTCGCCTGTGTTTCCGCTGCTTTCTCGCCGGAAGCCGCCTGCAGGTTGTCGGCGAGAATGTTGCCGACATCCCTTAACATGCCCGCAGCACTCGAGACCATACCCTTCGCCGCCTCCAGTGTGTTCTGGGCCGCCGCCGTGAACTCACCGCGGTTTGCGTTCAGCGAGACATAGTTCCGGTTCGGTGTCTCGGTGTGCGGGGCGTGATCGCTCTCACCGTCCTCTTCGTAGTCGTGGAATTCTTCGTCCAGATCGCGGTGGAACTCACTGTACTGGCGGTAGTAGGAGACAGCTGCCGCCGCAGCGCCCGCGATCAGTGCGAGGTGCGCAAGTCTTCCAAATAATTTAGCCATTCTTAAAACTCCTCTCTCAATCTTTTCTAGTAGTGTAAGCCAGAATGCCCAAAAAGAAAAGCCGTAAGCGGCTCCTAACGGCACAAAAAGAGGGAAAACGAAAAAAGGCACCTGTATGTCGAAGAGAATAGTGGATAAGACAGGTCTGCTATCGGGGGATTGTGAAACACTACCAGTAAAATAGAAAGATTCAGATGAAACATAGAGAAAACGACAGTTAGCCTCGGAGAATAAATAGGGAAAATCACGAAAATCGAAAAAACAGTCCAGCTTGTCAGAACATCTATAGACAGAAACAGGCAGTCGTGATACATTGATTAAGAAAGTATTAATGTGCAGAAGGGGGCTCAGCAACCTTCTGCGGGGAAAGTCGAGAGACTTACCCGGCAGTGCAGAGAGAAAGGGGAGGGACATGAAACAAACGAAACATGTCAAAGCGGCCAGAGCGTTTCTGCTGGCGGCAGCAGCTGCTTGCCTTTTTCCGACCGTGACAGCCTATGCGATTGAGGGCTGGAACAAAGTCGGAGACGAGTGGCAGTACCTGAACCGGGAGGATCAGCCGGTGACCAATGCCTTCAAGAAGTCGAAGGAAGATTGGTTCTACCTTGGCGACTCCGGAGTTCTTCTGAAGAACCGCATTTTCTCCTACGGCGGGTCGGACTACTATGTCGACCAGGACGGCCGTATGGCAAAAAATGCCTGGGTCTTCATTGACCACGAGAGCGATCCCGACAGCGATTACGGCGACGGCGGCTGGCACTACTTCGGTGCCGACGGCAAGGGCTATCGCGCGAAGGGCAAGGGCTTCCGTAAGGAAATCGACGGCCAGTACTATGCGTTCGATGAGAACGGCAACATGCTGACCGGCTGGATCGACGAGGAGGGCAATGTCCTCAACGACGAGGATCCGTTTGTCAACGCGCGCTACTATGCGGATGCGGACGGTGCGCTCTACACGAACCGCTGGCTCTACTACGACTGGGGTTCCCATCTCACGAGTGAGGTGACAGGTCGCAGCTACGAGGACTACGAGAAGATGTGGTTCTACTTCGGTGCGGACTCAAAGAAGTACCGGAGCCGCGCAGGCGAGCAGCCGTTCCAGCGCGACATCAACGGCGCGACCTACGGCTTCGATGAGAAGGGCGTCATGATCGAGTGGTGGGACAAGGTCGCAAGCATCTCGAACGCGGTCCGCTCCAACCCGACCGCCGATGAGCGCGTGCGCTACTACGACGGTTACGACGGCGGCCTGCTGATGAAGAACAAGTGGCTCTGGATGTATCCGTCGGCAAACCTCGATGAGAATGCGAACCTGGATCTCGAGAGCTCTTGGTGGAGAACCGACTCGAAGGGCAGAGCGTACCGCAATAAGATTCTGAAGGTCGGCGGTCGCGAGTATGCATTCGACGGCATCGGCCGCATGAAGACGGGCTTTGTCCTCTTTGACCGCGAGAAGAGCGAATTTGTCGCGCAGTACGATGTGGACGCCTGGAGCTCAAAGGACTTCATCGAGGGCAATATGTACGGCATCGAGAAGGCGGATCTGTACCTCTTCTCGCCGGATGAGATGAACGACGGTTCCATGCAGGCAGGCAAGGAAATTACGGTGGAGCTCGCGGACGGCCCGAGAACCTTTGCGTTCGCACCGAGCGGCAAGGCTTACGGCAACCGCAACTACCTCCAGAAGAAGGACAACAAGTTCTACATCAACGGCCTTCGCCTGGATGCATCGGAAGAGGAAGGCTACGGCATTGTCATTCAGAATATCGGTACGCTCGGCGCGCCGCAGTACCGTTTCTTTGTCGTTGACAAGGGCGGCAAGATTGTGAGCGGCAGACGTGTGCTGAACACCGGTGACGGCTACATTCTGGTCTACAACGGCCAGTTCATCGGCTTCTCCGGCGACGAGGACGCACCGCGCTGGAGAAACAGCGGCAGCGCAGGCGCGGGCTTCTACCACTACGACAGAAGCGAGCGCAACCACTTTGCGCGCGGCCTGATTGCCGGCCCGAACACGACTGTGACGAAGAACGATGTGCCGGATGACCTGGCACTCTTTATCGCAGATCCGAACTAAGAAGGGAGCGTGACAGAAAGATATGAGTAGCAACAAGAATTCTCTCCGCGGCATTCTTCGGAGAGCCCTTGCGCAACTCCTCGCCTTCCTCATGGTCTTTGGCCTCGCAGTCAGCGGGCTGGGCGTGAGAAATGCGTATGCGACGGAGCTGCAGCCGGGTGGAAGCGACAACGGCGCCACGGAGGCGACAGCCTTCCAGTGGATTGGACCAGCAATGGGAGCGTCAAGCGAAGGTGATAACACGCCAACAATGCGTTTTGACATCCACGGTCTGGATACGGGGCAGACGAATTACGCGACCGGCGGTATTCAGACGACATATCAGCACAAAGGGTATGCGTCCTGGGTTGTCAAGGCGGATAACCCCAGTGCATCGGCACCCCAGGCAACCAACTATTTAACCTTGAGCGGTTATAAGGGGATGAAGCCCAGCCCGGCGCATAATGGCGATGTCGTGACGGATACCAATCTGGGAGTTGAGTATCGTATGCGGGTCTCGCCGGGACCGGACAACCGCAGCATTATCGTGGACTACTATCTCCACAATACGACCAATACGACCGGGCGGTTCTGGATGGGCACCGGCGCCGACAGCATGATTAACGGCGACGACTACGCGACCTGTTATAAGACACCGGCGGGCTTCCACATGGTGAACCGATCGACAAAGCAGACGTTTGACCTGCTGACCAATGATGTGGGAACCCAATTGAGTCTGACTCCTCCGGATGCGCGCTATGTGGGCGTTTATCACCAGTACTGGACTTATATGTTTACCGGAAATACGGATACGCAGACGAACAACATCGACTCTGGCGTTTCGTATTCCTGGCAGATTGACCTGCACCCGTATGAGACGGTGCACCGGAGAGTTGCTTTTCTGATCAAGGCGACGTCTTACTATGTAGATGACAGACCGGGCCATGGCAGCGATTCTAATGAGGGTACCTATCAGGCGCCGTTTGCGACCGTGCAGCATGCGGTCGATAAGCTCGCAGGCAAGAAGGGATATATTTACATTATTCATTACGATGGCGCGCCTGTGAATTTGAGCGGCGGCGGCAACACGGATGTCGTGATTTCGACGACGGACTACGAGTACGGTCCGGGTGCGACTCCATACAGCGGAATTGAAACGATTACGGCAGCGAACGCGGGTGCGCCGCTGTTCAAGCAGACCGGCAGTGGAAAGTACACGATTGAGAAGTTAAATCTGTCCGGCAACAAGGCGAGCGTGACCCGCACAGAACCGCTGATTTCCGTGGGGGCAGGTACCCTGCGTCTCGGCGATCAGGCAGCGGTGCAGAATGCAAAGATCTCTGCCAACGACAAGGGCGCGGCTATTGACATCAAGGGCGGAACGCTCCAGATGGAGGACGGATCAAAGGTCAGCGGCAATGAGTCCGCGACCGGCGGACGCGGCGCCATCAACTTTGAGAGCGGCAGCTTTAAGCTTGCGGGCGGCAAGCTGAGCGGCGGTGCTTCGAATATTCAGGTGACCGGCAACACAGACGGCGAGAACAAGCCGAGCAATGTATTTGTTGCGGCAGGCAAAAAGCTCTCCGTGATGCAGAGCATTGCAGGCTCCAGCATCGGTGTCTCGGTGAAGAGCGATAACCTGCCAACTGCATTTAACGGCGTCGGAATACCGACTGCGGCGCAGGAGAAGAACTTCGCAGAGCCGGGCAGCGGCGTGACGCCGAGCAGCGTGATGCCGTTCAGCAATTTCTTCTCGGCAGACCAGGCTGATAAGTACGGTCTCTCGGTTGCAGATTCGGCGACCGCAACAAACAATGCGGCGCTTCGGAGAGCCGGCTACACGATGAGTTTTAAGTATGTGGACGCGAACGGCGACAATGTGACCGGCGCAGAGAACCGTGCGGCGAAGAACTTTGCGGCGGGTGATGCGGTCAATGAGGGCGCTCCCACCGTGACGCCGCCTTCTTATCGCTTGTCCAGCGTTGACACCGACGAGGCGGTGACGCCGCCGGCAACGGCAAAGCTCACGGCGGACAGCACGGCGAGCAGTCCGAACTTCGGCAAGGTTACCGGCAATATGCCGAAGCAGAATATCATTGTGACCTATCACTATGTGAGAGACAACAGCACCATTACCTTTGACGCAAAGGGCGGTACGCCGACACCGGCGCAGCTCAGCGGTCTCGCAGGAGACCCGACCAATGCACTCTCACCGACGGTCACAAAGTACGGTTATAACTTCCTCGGCTGGAACAAGAGAGGCGTGAGCCCGGCGGTTGCAGTGCCGATTCCCACGACGTTCCCGGCGACACCGGAGACTTACGATGCAATGTATTCGGTGAACCACAGCATCAAGTTTGCGTATACAACTTCCTATGAGAATCACGATGGAAGCATTGTGTTCCAGACTACAACGACCCCGTCGGCAAGCGGCTTCTCGGTGGAAGACCCGCTGTTTGGCAACCGCAAGGTGGTTCCGGGCTATGTCTGGGCACCGGTGGATTCCTTTATGAACCCGGCGACCTATCAGTTCAGCGATCAGGCTTCACCGGCGCCGTTTGGTGCCTTTGACAATGTGTCCGGCAGCGCGACGTACGGAAACTTTGCGGGACGCTTCCCGGGACAGGATGCGGGTGTTACCTGGCGCTACCGCGTTGATCCCGCGCATCCGGGCTTCCAGTTAAAAGTGAATCATGTGACAGCTTCCGGCACTGTAGTGGCAGCGTCTACGACAAGCATGGTGCATCCGGAGGATCCGGTTGTGATTCATCCGGTTAGCAGCTTTGGCTACAGCTTTGATCACATGGTCGTGAATACGGGCAATGTGGCAAACAGTACCGATCCGCTGCCGCTCACATCTGCTTTGACCGGCAGTGCGGACGCGCTTGGCAACTACAACGGCGTGATGCCGAACCAGGATGTCGAGATTACCTATTACTATACAGGCGCTGGAACCGGTCAGGAATTCACGGTTGCACACGAGGATCTTGGAACGGCAGACAGCCTCCTGAAGAACATTGTTCCGGCGAGCGTTGTGGGACATGCGACGGATGATACAGTTGAGGGCGATGCGCTCACGATGCCGCAGAGCTACGGTTACATTTTCAGTACGCATGCAGACAGCCCGACTGGTGTTCCGGTTGCAGGCGAGACGACAACGTTCAACCCGGTGACCAAGCACTACAAGGCAAAGATGCCGACTGGTGACCTGAAGCTCACGTATAGCTACACGAGAGATGCGAGCGCTTGGAGCAATATCCAGTTCTACAGCGGTAAGGATGTTGTCGGCGGCACCGAGCTCGGAATCCTGAGCTCCGACAACATGGCACCGGCAGATGATCCGACCAAGCAGGTTTCGCCGGATGTTCAGGCAAACGGCACCAACTCCTTCAAGGTGAGTGTGCTGAAGGACAACGGCGCAGGGCAAGGCTACACGTATGCGGATCTAAAGGCAAAGCGCCTGCTTCCGATCGTCACTGCGAACGATCATCATTATATGCTGGACGGCTGGTTCGTGGATACGAACAACAACCGCGTGATGGATGGCAGTGAGCATCTCCTCCAGGATACGGATCGCTTCCAGGGCGGCGAGAATCTGGTCGCGGCATTTAAGGAAGATCCGGCTTGGTGGGTTGATATCAACTTCGGACCGTTTGACGGCCATGTAACCTGGAACGCGGGTGTTCCGACCACGCTACACACTTGGAAAGAGAAGACTTGGGGGCAGGTTGAGCCTGCGGCGACCAGTTACACCGGCGAGGTCAACTACCTCTACAAGGGCTGGTTCCATAACGGCACTGCGATGAACGCGGGCGATGCAATTCAGAATGGCGAGACCTATTTGGTCAAGTTCACACCGGATCCGGCGGTCTTCGGTCTTCCTGTGCACCCGGTGGATGCGGGCGGCAGTCTCGACACCCAGGGCAAGGGCGTTGTGACAGCCTACAACACGAAGCCGGGCTATAAGTACATTGTCGTGGATCCCGACGGTAAGGTCGTGGGAGTCGGCGACGGCAGCGTGGCTGGCAGAACCTACTTTAACAACCTGACGCCCGGCACGACCTATCAGGTCTATGAGGCAGAGGGCGATAACACGGCTCAGGTCGGCGACGACATTTCGAATGTTCCGGCACCGATCAGTGCGCCGAGTCCCGCACACGTGCCGGCAGTCGACACGAACAAGCAGATCACCTATAACCCGGACGATGAGACCAAGGTTGATTTCACGATTGACCCGTCCGATAAGGACGCGGACTATGCGCTGATCGACGAAAACGGCAATGTCGTGACGACGCCTGAGACCCAGGCGGACGGCTGGCAGGCAGGAACGCCGGGCAGAATCAAGTTCACGGGTCTCACTGCGAACAAGAAGTACACGGTGGTCGCGAGACCGCACGGCAGAAATGACATTACCCCGCTCAGCAAGCTTCCGGACGGCACAGAAGTCGTCATGGATCCGGGCGGCGAGATTGATATTCCGAAGTTCAGCATCACGACGACGGACGGAGAGAGCCAGATTGACACTGTAAACGGCAACGCAATCAATGCGGCTTATTTCGATGAGGCGCATAAGGACGAGCCTGTGGTGCTCACCGCACCTGCGACAAACAGCGCGGGCGAGACCTTCAAGGGCTGGAGAGTGACGACCGGTGTGATTCCGGGCATTACGGGTCTGGTCACGAACACCACTTTGACGTTCACGATGCCGGATACCAACGTGGTCCTGACCGCTTACTATAACCGCAACCTGAATGGCAACGCGCCGGTCACGGATGAGATCCGCGGCGGCAATCCGGGCGAAATGGCGCTGGATCCGAATGAAATTCCGGGTCTTGAGAACCAGCTGACCACACCGGCTGACCAGGTGCTGATGAATGTGAACCACGCGGACGTAGACTACAAGGTGGTCTACACCAAGAAGAACGTCCCGGCAAACGTGGCAAACGCATTAAAGAGCCACCCGGCAGTGGAAGCGGCAAATCATCCGTCTGCGTTTACGGCAGCATGGGAAGTGGAGACCAGGATTGAGCGCTATGTAAACGGCAGACTGGTGCAGCGCACCACACCTTCCAATGCGACCTTCCGCACCTATGTGCAGCTCGACAAGGAAGATGTGAATAACCTCGACTACCAGCTGCTCCGCTATGACACAAGTGTCAACGACTATGTGCCGGAGACGCTGACGCCGGCAGATCCGTACGCGAGCGGCGGTCTGTTCCAGTTCACCGCACAAGAGGGCGTGAAGTACTATCTGACCTACTCGAAGGCATACAAGGTGACCTGGATCAACAACAGAGACACCAACGCGCCGTGGCCGCAGTACAGCTTCCCGGTCAGAAAGGGCGATTCGCCGTCCGACGGCGACTATACGACGCAGTACAACACGGTCACGAATAACGAGCCGACCGGCGCGGCGACGCATCAGACGGATCCGGCAACCGGCGTGGAATACGACTGGAAGGGCTGGAGCCGCAAGGCTGACAAGTTCAAGCAGTATGACGACACGGCGCCGATTAAGAAGCGCACCATTGTCTACGGCTACTGGGAAGACAACCGGCAGGTCGTTGATGACACGAGAAACGGCCTCGAGGATGCCATCAAGAAGGCATTGAAGCTCGCGGACGACTTCTTCCTGAAGCGGAAAGAGACCGCGGCGCTGATCAACGGCGTTCCGGGCGAGCACACCGGCATCAATGACGCCATTGCAGTCCTTGAGCGGACCAGCCCGAGAGCAACCGCAGCAGAGCTGCAGCAGGCACTCGATGATCTGCTGGATGTGATGAAGCGCTATGACAATACGCTGAATCCGCGCTACAACCACTACAACAAGATAACCGATGACAACCTGTCCGGCGGCGCAAGCGGCGGCGGCGGTGGTCGCGGCAACGGCGGTCGCAGCGGAAGCGGCGGTGGCGGCGGTGGCCGCAGCAGTCACGGCGGCAGCGGCGCCCTCAGTTTCAGCACAGCAGGCGGTCCGAGCCTCAGCGGCAAGGAAGGCTTTGTCGCGGACTATGAGAAGGGCTACACGGTCGGCACCAACGGCAACTGGCAGCTCATTAACCCTGAGCACTCGGAGTGGATCTTCACGCTGAACGGCGGCATCCGTCTGGTGAGCCGCTGGGCAAAGCTTGACTACGCAAATGGCGATGTCAATAAGAACGGCTGGTACCACTTCAACTCGCACGGCATTATGGACTTTGGCTGGTTCCTCGACGAGAAGCTGAACTGGTACTACTGCAACACCGAGCACGACGGTTGGCTTGGCAAGATGAAGACCGGCTGGCACTACGATGAGGCGGATAAGCACTGGTATTATCTGGATCCGGCGACCGGCATCATGCAGAGCGGCTGGCAGGAGATTGGCGGCAAGTGGTATTACTTCGCGCCGACCACTTCGCAGGCTACCTATGAGTACGATGCGGTGAATGAGAGCTGGTTCTACAGGGCAAGCTCCACTGTGAGACCTATGGGTTCCATGTACCAGAATGAGACGACGCCGGATGGTTACCGCGTTGACGCAAACGGTGCGTGGATTCACTGAGGAGGAATAGAATGAGATTGGGACGTACATTAAAGTCTCGGATCGCCGCGGCGATGGCGGCTGTCATGGTATTTTCCATGTCAGCCCCGGCGCTGCCGGTCTATGCGGCGGCACGAACCATCACCTTTGATACAGGCGATGGCCCGGGCGTCGGGGTAGGTGGCAATGGCTACACTACCAATAGTATTAATCTGAATGAGGGCGATTACTTAAAGAATGCGCCGGGTTTCAGCGGCGTTCCACTGGAGGATTCAGTCGGCCATAGTGCTAACGCGAGCGACCCTCAGGCGAGACCAGCGCTTCCTTGGAAAGCAGGGGCTGCGCCGACTTGGACGGGTTATACGTTTGTAAAATGGTATGATGAGAATGATCACCTGGAGGATGCGATCACGGCTTTGCCGATCGTAATGCCTTTTGGGAGCAATCTCAAAATTAAAGCGAAGTGGGTGCCCGCGGGATCATCGCAGACATATCCGTTTACGGTCATGCACTACCGCATGCTGAACAGCAGTGCTACACCGCCCGCAGCAACTGCAAGCGGCAGCTTTTACCAGAATGACTATATCGCCTTTAATCCGGGCGGCGCGCCCTGGACAGATGCCAACCAGAAAGCCATGGGTGACACTGTCACGGCAGTTCCGCTCTCGGCTTCGGCAGTGCCGGGCTATACGGTCGATACCGTGACAGTAGCAAACAATAAGAAACTGAAATATGGCGAGGCGAGCGGCAGCGGTAGCGGCGCTATTACGGCGAGCGCAAGCGCGGCGCATGTGGTCAGCGGCACCATGCCGAACGATGCTCTGACTGTCCGCTATCTTTATAAGGTTGATCCAAATAAGACATTCTCGCTGAGCATGGAATATGTGGATCAGACCAACACCACGATCAAGGCGGCGACCAGCGAGGCGAAGCACGCTGAGGACAGCATTTCGTTTACGCCGCCGACCATCGCGGGTTATGTCTATGACAGCTATACTGTCGTAAACGGACAGAATGACAATGCGAGTGCCTGCGTCTATGGCACCAACACGCTGGCAGCGCACAACAACTTTGCGATCAATGCGAGCGGTGTTCTGAGCGGCAAGATGCCGAACCAGAATGTGAAGATTCGTTACACCTATCATCGCGACCCGGCATATCAGCTCCGCGTGCAGGTCAAGTATCGCGATAACCACGGAAAGCCGCTGGATGGCCAGGAGGGCAGACCGAATCTTCCGGACATTGATGAGATGCGGCCGGTCGGAACAACCGGTGCACAGACTGTGGCAGCTCCGCAGTTTCCGGGCTATAACTACCCGCCGAACCTGGATCCGGGAACCAATGGCGGGGCACAGGGGCCGACTGGTCTCTCGACAACGGATCAGAACCTGCATTTTAACCTGCAGGCTGGTTCCGACGGCATGGGCGCAGTCATCACATTGACCTATGTCGAGAATCTGGGCGATGCGGCTGTATGGGCGCGTATCAACTATCTGGGCAATACAAACGGCAACATTACTGGAAATACGGCGCCGCGCTCCATCCGCGTCGGTTCCTATACTTGGGATCAGCTGATCGGTCTCGCAGCAGACGGCAGCTTACTGGTACATGCGGATCCGGATCCGAACTACATGCTGGAAGGCTGGTATGTGGAGATGAACGGTGCCGAGACAAAGATTTACGACGCGGCGACCAACAGCTCTGTGATTCCGACTGCAGATCAGAAGTTTGTGGTTCCGGCAGGCTCGGGTACGCCGACTACCGTAAAGGTTTATCCGAAGTTTGTTGAGAATCCGAACGAGTGGTACACGTTGCACTTTACGCACAGCGCACATGGTACGCTGAGTGGTAATACGACTGTAAAAGTCGGCAAATTCACAAAGGACGCTTCTAACAACTGGAATCCGACCACCTGGGCGGATGTTCCCAAGCCGACTGCGACGCCGGCTACCAACTATGTTGCAGGGCCTTGGACCAGCAGCGTCGGCGCACTTCCGGGCGCTACGACAGTCATCGGCGGCAGCGAGACTTACACAGTAGTTTTCCAGCGCATTGGCGCAACGGATGACGGCGTGCTTGCGATGCCGAATGCAAATGGAGAAGTTGCAGCGAACGGCACCGGCAATGTGAAGGTGGATGGGGCAAACGGCCTCAGAAACTATGCGATCACCGATATGAACGGCAATGTGATTGCAACGCTTTCGGGCACAGCGCTCCAGAGCGGCGCGTTTACGGGTCTCCCGGTCAACGCGCAGTATCAGGTTTATGAGTTGCCTACCACAGACAACCCGGCGGCGGGAACACAGATTTCTGCAATTGCGGCGAACCATCGCAGTCAGCCGACTGTCGCAACGGTTCCGGCAGCCGGATCGAACGCAACTGTCGGCAACGACAGCGCAAACGCCGGGCAGAAGACCATCACGGTGAGCCCGACTGCACCGAACACGGAGTACTCACTGATTGACGCAAACGGCAATGTGGTTCCGGCTTCGACCTGGGTCACACCGGCGACATCCGGTGCAGCGATTGTCTTTGATAACCTTGACCCGAATACGACTTACACTGTGGTTGCGAGACCTACTGGCGGAAGCCAGACCCCGCAGAATCAGATGGCGCAGGGCACGGTAATTCCGGTGACCGGCAGTCCGTCCGCGACAGTGAACACCTACACGCTGAAACTTGTGAACGGCGGCAAAGTCGCTGAGATCAAGAGAACTGTCAGCGGTGTGCAGCAGACTATCCCGATTGGCGCGGACAACACGAATGTGACGTTCCAGGAGGGCGACATCATCAAGATTGATGCGGATGTCCCGGCTGGCGCAACGTTCAAGCGTTGGAATGTGCTACTCGGGGGTCTTAGCATGGCACACCCGGATGCTATGACGCAGCGTGTCACGATGCCGAGAGGTTCGGTCACCTTGGCAGCGACCTTTGACGGTCAGCCGCTGGTTCCGGCACAGCCGAAGGCAGAACTCGATTTTGCACCGAAGGACGGGCGTTTTGCTCTTGATCCGGCAAACAACGCGCAGCTTCTCAGCGAGTTGATTGATAACCCAGATGACAGTGCAACACTGGCAAGTACAGCTGTTGACCGGCTCACCTACATTGTGAAGTTTAACCGCGGCTCAGTGCCTGCGGCACAGGCAAACGAGTTGAAGACCCAGACGGGCGACAATGAGCTGAAGACACCGTGGAGCCTGCAGGTTGGTCTGGCGCGCGATGTGGATGGTGTGAATAAGACAGTGCCGGCAACCAACAGCAATGCGACCGTTCGCGTGGCAGCACGCCTCGATGAGAGCCTCAAGAACAACGCGGACTATACGCTCTGGAAGCGCACCGTGGATGGTTCGGGAACAGCAGTTTATACGGAAGTCACTATGAATCCGAGCGACCTCAGTGCAGCCGGCTTTGACGGTAACTTTAGCTTTGAGGCGAAGAACGGCGATTATCTTGTGCTGAGCTATAAGAAGGCACATACAGTGACCGTGATTGATTCGAAACGCGGTACGACTTATACCTTCCGTGTCCCGCACGGCGGCGATATTGCGAGCCATGCGGACTACACGACCATGCGCGGTGCCCTCGCTGTGAACTACACAGATCCGACGACCGGCATTGAGTATGAGTTTGACCAGTTCCGGAAGCAGAACAATGCGACAGCAGCGACATTCGCAGACACCGATCCGGTGACCCGCGACATGACTGTCTACGCGATGTACATTCCGGCGGACGACACAGCTTGGCAGAATGCGAGAAATAATCTGATCTCGGAGATCAACAGAGGCAATGGGATCATGACGAATCCGAACATTACGCCTTATCTCACGCCGACTGAGCTCGCAGATCTGACGAACGCAGTAACGCAGGCGAATGCGCTTGTAAATCGTATGCCGAGACCTACGACGGCAGAGCTGGTTACAGAGCACGCTAATTTGAAAGCGTTGATTGACGGTATTCTCGCAAGAATCGCTGGGGTCGTGCCGACTCCTCCGTCTCCTGGCCCGACCCCGCCGAGCCCGACGCCGAATCCTGGCGGCGGTGGCGGCGGCAGCCACGGTGGCGGTGGCGGCGGTGGTGGCCGCGGCGGCAGTGGCCGCAGAGGCATCACCGGCAGCACCACATCGACTGGCACGGGCAACCGTGTATACCAGAATGGTGTCGAGGGCAACTGGGTGAACTTTGATTCTGCAAACCACAGCTGGTACTTTGATCTCGGCAGTGGCAAGAGAATCAAGGGCACTTGGGCAGATATTGCCTACAACTACGATGGCAAGACAAAAATTTACAGCTACCACTTTAACGCAGACGGTGTCATGGACAGCGGCTGGTGGAAGAATGACCAGGGTGTCTGGTACCATCTCTCCACAATTCACGACGGCTGGTTTGGCTCTATGGACAAGGGCTGGTACCGCGACAGCGCGGACGGCAGCTGGTACTATCTGAACCTGCTGACCGGCTCGATGCAGACCGGCTGGCAGGAGATCAACGGCAGCTGGTACTATCTGAATCCGGCAGCGCCTGCGCCGACCTGGGACTGGGATGCATCTCAGAATCTCTGGGTATACGGACATCGCGCAGGCAGACCGTATGGCTCCATGTATGCGAATGAAGTGACGCCGGATGGCTACCATGTGGATGCTTCCGGTGCATGGATTCGCGAGACGCCGTAAGGCTCATATCGGCAGAAACGAGACTCCCCTAATTCTCGTATATGCGGGCGGGGCGGTGAAGACTTTTCGTCTTCACCGCCCCGCCTATTTTGTTAGTGGAAGGTCTCCGCTTCGTCGTCGGAGTTATCATCGGACGGTGCCGGTTGCAGCAAGGTGCGAAGATAATCCCGGTGCGACTACAAAATACGGTCTATGTAGATGTCGGCTTGCCGGATGCGATAGAAACTCATGTAATTTCCGCCGGTAATAAAGCGGTAATCAGTCTTCACGGCTGTCAGGGGAGCAAGCGGTGTTCCCGCCTGTGCATACTGTGTCAGAATGTGAAGGCTTTGAAGAATACGCTGTACGGTAGATTCTGCAGCAGTGGGATTCCGGAGATTTTCTTCGCTGTACTGTTTGATTTCCGGCAGATCTTGTTGCGCAGACGGAGAAAAATGCAGTTGATTCATTTTGTGAGACCAAGATTTTGTTCGACCTCATTTAAGCTGAGCCAATCCTGCTGTTCCCCTGCGATGCGCCCTTTGGCGAGCTCATGTAAGAGATGCAATGTCGCCTCCTGTTTTTCATAGTCTGCGATATCGACAATCGCATATTTTCCACGCCCGTTTTTTGTCAGAAAAACGGGTGAGCCGACGGCAACATCGCGGAGTACTTCGCTGTAGTTGCGCAGGTCTGAGATGGGTTTAATATTCGGCATAGGAATTGCCTCCTTTCTTTGCGTTCGGCATAAACCTGCTGCTGTAAAATTCAACATCAAATTTGGAGCGAAATTTCCGGGCCGCCGCCTTTCTTGACAGCTTTGGTTTAGCTCGCTAGGATATTGTGAGAAAGGGAGGGGCGTATGAAGGTTTTGTTGCCAATATTGAAGAAGTACAGGAGAGAGGCAGTGCTCGCGCCTCTCTTTAAGCTTGTGGAGGCGCTGCTCGAGCTGATTGTGCCGCTCATTATGGCACGGCTCATTGACCGCGGTATTGCGATGGGAGATCGCGGCTATGTGTTACAGCAGTCGGCCTTGCTCTTGCTGCTCGGCGCGGCGGGACTCGGATTCTCGATTACCGCGCAGTATTTTGCGGCAAAGGCGGCAATGCGGCTCGGCGGCGAATTGAGGCATCAGTTATTTACCAAGGTACAGGAGCTCAGTTTTTCCCAGCTGGATCTCTTCGGCGCGGACACGCTGATTACGCGGATGACGAGCGATGTAAACCAGGTGCAGTCCGGCGTCAACATGGTGCTGCGGCTGTTTCTCCGCTCGCCCTTCATTGTCTTCGGCGCCATGATTATGGCGTTTACGATTGACGTGCCGTCGGCGCTGATCTTTGCGGTCGCGATTCCGGTCATCGGTGCGGTTGTTTTCTGGATTCTCCTGACTACCTTACCGCTCTATAAGAAGGTGCAGGGGCGTCTGGATCAGATCATGACGAGCACGCGCGAAAACCTGACCGGTGTCCGCGTGATTCGGGCTTTCCGCCAGGAAGAGAATGAGAGACAGCGCTATGCGGAGCGGAATGCGGCGCTGTTTGCGGAGCAGATCCGTGTGGGGCGCATCTCGGGGCTTATGAATCCGCTGACCTATGTGCTCATTAACCTCGCGATTGTCGCACTGATTCAGACAGACGCCGTGCGCGTAAACGCAGGCATTCTCGCGACCGGTCAGGTGGTCGCGCTGCTGAATTATATGTCGCAGATCTTGGTGGAGTTAATCAAGCTCGCCAATCTGATTATTCAGGTGACGCGCGCCATGGCCTGCAGTGACCGCGTTGCCGCAGTGCTGGAGGTGCGGTGCGATATGCAGGACGGCAGCGAGGACACGGCGCAAGCATTTGCGGGCGAGGCGGCGGATACAAACGGCCGGAAAAAGGCGGTCGAATTCCGGAATGTCTCGCTCCGCTATGACGCAGAGAGCGGTGAAGCGCTATCGCACATCAGTTTTACAGCCTATGCGGGCGATACAATCGGCATTATCGGCGGCACGGGCAGCGGCAAGTCCTCGCTCGTGAATCTGATTCCGCGTTTCTATGATGTGACGGCGGGCGAGGTAGCGGTCTTTGGAGAGGATGTGCGGAAGTTAACGCTCGAGAGTCTCCGAGCGGCGGTCGGTATGGTCTTACAGAAGGCAGAGCTCTTTCAGGGCAGCATTGCTGACAATCTTCGCTGGGGCAAAGAGGATGCGGACAGCGCGGCGTTCTGGGAGGCGCTGACGGTCGCGCAGGCGAAGGAATATGTCGAGACCAAGCCCGGCACGCTCGACTTCCATCTGGAGCAGAACGCCCGGAATCTGTCGGGCGGTCAGAAGCAGCGCCTCACGATTGCGCGCGCGCTGATGAAGAAGCCGGAGATTCTGATTCTCGACGACAGTGCTTCGGCGCTCGACTTTGCGACCGACGCAGCGCTTCGCACCGCAATCCGCGAGAGCGCAAAGGACATTACCTGCTTCATTGTGTCGCAGCGCGCGGCTTCGGTGCAGTATGCGGACCGGATTCTGGTGCTCGATAACGGGCAGCTGGTCGGCAGCGGCACACATGAGGAGCTTCTCCGGGACAACCGGGTCTATCAGGAGATTTACTACTCCCAGTTCCCGAAGGAGGCGTGAGATGAAACAGAAGAAGAAAAATGATTTTCAGTGGCGCACCGTCAAAAAGGTGCTCCGTTACATCGGCCGCTTCCGGCTGTACCTGATGGCATCGCTACTCTTTGCCTTCCTGACGGTTGTTCTGACTCTGCTCGCGCCGCGTTTGACCGGTGCCGTTGTGGACCACATGATAGGCGCGGGACGGGTGGATTTCCACGGTGTGCGGCGCATCATGCTACAGCTTGTCCTCGCGGCGGCGGGCGTGGGCATCTTTCAGTGGTGCATGAATCTCTGCAACAACCACCTGGCCTATGCGGTCGTGCAGGCGCTTCGAAACGATGCTTTCCGGAAGATTGAGCGCCTGCCGTTAAGTTACCTCGATGCGCATCCGGTCGGCGAGATCGAGAGCCGTGTGATTGCGGATGCCGACCAGTTTTCGGACGGCCTTTTGATGGGCTTTACCCAGCTCTTTACGGGTGTCCTCACGATACTCGGGACGCTCCTCTTCATGCTCTCGGTCAATGTCTGGATTACGCTTGCGGTCGTGTTGATCACACCGCTTAGTTTCTTGCTCGCGGGTTATATCTCAAAGCACAGCTATATTTTGTTTCGCGCGCAGTCGACGCTTCGCGGCGAGCAGACCGGCATGATTAACGAGATGGTCGAGGGACAGCGCGTCGTCAAGGCCTTTCACCGCGAGCGCGCCGTGATTTCGGATTTCGATGCGCTCAATGAAAAGCTGACCGAGACTTCGCTGAAAGCGACTTTCTTCTCTTCGCTGACCAACCCGACGACGCGCTTTGTAAATGCCTTAGTCTATATGATTGTCGGCGCGGTCGGTGCTCTCTCGGTGATCGGCGGGCATCTGACGGTCGGCGAGCTCACGGCTTTTCTCAGCTATGCGAGTCAGTACGCAAAGCCGTTCAACGAGATTTCGGGCGTTGTGACCGAGCTTCAGAACGCGATTGCCTGCGCGGCGCGACTCTTTGAGTTTATCGAGGAGGCGGAGGAGGTGCCCGACGCGGCAGCTGCCAAGGCACCGGAGCGCTTCGACGGTGCGGTCGGGTTTGACAAGGTCGCCTTTTCCTATGTGCCGGAACAGCATCTCATTGAGAACTTTGACTTTGCGGTGAAACCGGGACAGAAGATTGCAATTGTCGGGCCGACCGGCTGCGGCAAGACGACGCTCATTAATCTCCTGATGCGCTTCTACGATGTGACGGGCGGCAGCATCACCCTCGACGGCACGGATCTCCGCGATCTGACGCGCGCCTCGCTCCGCGGCGGCTTCGGCATGGTCTTACAGGAGACCTGGTTAAAGAGCGGCACGATACGCGAGAATATCACGATGGGCAATCCAGGCATCCGTGAGGAGCGGATGCGCGAGGTCGCGCGCATCTGCCACATTGCGAATTTCATCGAAAAATTGCCGCAGGGCTATGACACGGCGATTGCCGAGAACGGCGAGGGCTTCTCGCAGGGACAGAAGCAGCTCCTCTGCATTGCCCGCGTCATGATGAGCAATCCGTCGATGCTGATTCTGGATGAGGCGACTTCTTCGATCGACACGCGGACAGAGCTCAAAATTCAGGAGGCATTCAACAAGCTCATGGAGGGGCGCACAAGCTTTATTGTCGCGCACCGTCTCTCGACGATACGGAACGCCGATGTGATTCTTGTGATGAAGGCCGGACACATCATCGAAAAGGGCAACCACGAGGAACTCATGGCAGCGAAGGGCTTCTACTACACGCTCTATGAGAGCCAGTTCCTCGGCAAGTCGATTTAGTGGCAAAGAGCAGGTCGCTTTGGTATAATGTGGCTGTTATTGTGAAATTGCGAAATGAGGAGGCACAACATGAATATTGTTTGCTTGGATCTGGAGGGCGTGCTGGTTCCCGAAATCTGGATTGCGTTTGCGGAGGCTTCGGGTATCCCGGAACTTCGCCGCACAACGCGGGACGAGCCGGACTACGACAAGCTGATGCGCTACCGCATTGACATTCTGAAGGAGCACGGCCTCGGGCTCAAGGAGATTCAGGAGACCATCGCGACGATTGATCCGATGCCGGGCGCCAAGGAGTTCCTCGACGAGCTCCGGAGCTTTACCCAGGTCATGATTCTGAGTGACACGTTCACGCAGTTCGCGTCTCCTCTCATGAAAAAGCTCGGCTATCCGACGATACTCTGCAACTCGCTTGAGGTCGCGGAGAGCGGTGAAATCACGGGCTTCAAGATGCGCATCGAGCACTCGAAGCTCACGACGGTGCGCGCGCTCCAGTCGATCGGCTATGAGACGATTGCGAGCGGTGACAGCTACAACGACCTCGGCATGATCGAGGCGAGCAAGGCGGGCTTCCTGTTTCGGACGACGGAGGAAATCAAGAAGGCCTACCCGCAGTATCCGGCGTTTGAGACCTATGCGGAACTGCTCGCGGCAATCAAGGCAGCGCAGTGACGAGATGAGCAAAGGACAGCTTCCGGAAAGGAGGCTGTCTTTTCGTGTGCGGGAAATCGGAGAGTTTGCATACTTGCCGCGGCGGGCGGAGAGGAGATTCGTATGACAGAGGCGATTTTTGACAGAGATCCGCGGGAGCTCTGCTTTACGGCGGAAGTGCTCTCTTTAGCGGAGAGAACGGCAGACGGCGAGACTTGTTTTGCGGTGATTCTGGACCGGACGGCCTTTTTTCCGGAACAGGGCGGGCAGAAGGCGGACCGCGGCACGCTCGGCGGGGCAAAAATTCTGGATGTCACGATACGGGATGACATCATCACCCATCTGGTCGACGCGCCGCTATCGGTCGGCAGCACGGTCACGGGGATGGTCGACTGGGCACGCCGCTTTGACTTTATGCAGCAGCACACGGGCGAGCATATGTTGTCGGGGCTTGCGCACCGCCTCTTCGGCGCGGAAAATGTAGGCTTTCATCTGAGCGAGCGCGAAGTGCAGGTGGATCTCAGTGTCCCGCTCGGCGCGGCGGATCTCGCAAAGCTTGAGAGCGCGGTCAATGAGGCCGTTTTCCGGGACATCCCGGTGCGAGCCTTTTATCCGGACGCGGCGGAGCTTGCGGCGATTTCTTACCGGCAGAAAAAGGAACTGACGGGGGCAATCCGCCTCGTCGAAATCGGGGATGTGGACACCTGCGCCTGCTGTGCGCCCCATGTCAATCGGAGTTCGGAGGTTGGACTCGTAAAGATTCTGAGCGCGATGAACTATAAGGGCGGCACCAGACTGTATCTCGCCTGCGGGATGCGGGCACTCACAGCGTTTTCGGCCTGCCTCGACGAGGCAAAAGAGATTTCGGCGCGACTCTCGGCGCCGCTCGGCGAACTGGACAGTGCGGTTATGAAAGTGCAGGAGAAGAGCGCTGCCGCCGAGAGCCGCGCGGCTTCGCTTGCGGTCGAACTGATTCTTGCCAAGGCAGAGACAGCGGCGCAGAGGGGTGAGCAGGCACCCTGCCTTATTCTGCCGCCGCTCCCGGAGAGTGTGCTCCAGCGCGCGCTAAAGCCGCTCAGAGAGCGCTTTTCCGGTGTACTCGGGCTTTTCTCCGGCGCGGAGGAGACGGGCTATGCGTTTCTCCTGTCCGGCGACGGGGTTGACCGGGAGTCTTTTCTCGCCGAAATCCGCTCGCGCGGCGGCAAGGGCGGCGGTGGAAAAGATCGCATTCAGGGTCGTATCTTTTGTAAAGCGACAGAAATACCCACTCTTTTTCATGATTTTGTAAAAAATGAGAAGTAAGACTGTGATAAAATTATAAGAAAAATGAAATAGAACTGAGAGCGGAGACGGCATCTCAGGGGAGGGAGATTTCGTTTTGATGCAGGAAAAAATCAAAAAAGGGCTCTGTTGTCTCATCGCGGCACTGCTGCTTTTCGGCGGCTCTATCGGCGTAAAGACAGCTTATGCGGCGACCGCGCCGCAGATTGCCTCGGAGGGCGCGGCGCTCTACAATGCGACGACGGGACAGTTTTTGTATGAGAAGAACG
>ERZ773069.698-NODE-698-length-21225-cov-12.381058_pt1 | contig 21225 bp, 17 predicted proteins | sample MGYA00580619_ERZ773069 | MGnify/ENA primary metagenome ERZ773069 (study PRJEB29015, sample SAMEA2738007) | human oral metagenome | biome: human oral; feature: human-associated habitat; material: dental | place: China | collected 2108 ...
GGCGTTAGTAAGGGTCTTAAAGGGCATCTTTTGCAAGCCAAAAGGGCGTTAATTCAAGTCTAAAAGATACTCTTTAATTTTCAAGGTTATGAATTTTATTTACAAACCTATATAATAAGTCACACGGTGAAACGGAGGGAACGGAGATAAGGAAATGGCACGGAGAGAACGATGAAACAAAGAGCGACGGAGATATAGCGTACAGATTCCTAATAACTTTGAAGATAAACGCCTTGTTTATAAATTGATAGTAGACATTTTGTCTTCTGTGTATTTCAGACTTGCTGTCACTTCTGTCAGCCGCAATCATCACTTAACTCATTAATTTACAGTATTGTTACGCAAAGTGTTAAAAGTGACAGCAAACTAAAACAAAACCATTCTTGTAGGTTTGGTAATAGTAGCTCTTTGTGTAAGGAGGCTTTTATTACCTCATCCCTCTGGCAAGTGTATTGTTATTATTACATGAAGAAAAATACCTGTTATAACCTTTTTTCATGCCGTTGCCTATCCCCATTATTAGGTATTTACTATATAAACATTTTCTATTCTGTTTTTTTTCATTACCTTTGTTTCTTACGATGTAGACGAGTTGACGAGTAGACAAGTGAACGAGTTGCTTGAGAAGAAGACAAAGAAACTTTGAAAAGTTGACGAGTGAACGAGTTGACGAGTGAACGAGTAGACAAGTAAACAAGTGGACAAGTAAACAAGTTGCTTGCAGCAATAAATACAACAGACAAAAGTAATCATAATTATGGATTATGAATTATGAATTCTGAATTGAAGAAGTAATCATAATTATGAATTATGAATTTTGAATTATGAATTATCAAAAGTGAATTCTGAATTATAGAGAATATGAAACTATCAGAATTAAAGACTGGAGAAACTGGTGTTATCGTAAAGGTATCGGGACACGGTGGTTTTCGTAAACGAATCATAGAGATGGGATTTATCAAGGGTAAGACCGTTGAGGTATTGCTCAATGCACCCTTGCAAGACCCCGTTAAATATAAGATTATGGGTTATGAGGTTAGTCTTCGTCATAGCGAGGCTGACCAGATTGAGGTATTGTCGGATGTGAAGACTCACTCTGTTGGGAATGAGGAGGAGCAGGAAGACAATCAGGTTGAGATGGATTCAACCACATACGACAGCACGGACAAGGAGCTAACGCCCGAGAAACAATCAGATGCTGTGCGCTGTAAGAACCATACAATCAATGTGGCACTTGTCGGCAACCCTAATTGCGGTAAGACATCGCTCTTCAACTTTGCATCGGGAGCACACGAACGAGTAGGTAATTATTCGGGTGTGACGGTTGATGCGAAGGTGGGACGTGCTGAGTTTGATGGCTATGTTTTTAACCTTGTAGACCTCCCAGGTACTTATAGTCTTTCAGCCTATAGTCCTGAAGAACTCTACGTGCGTAAGCAGTTGGTTGACAAGACACCAGACGTAGTCATCAATGTGATAGACTCGTCTAACCTTGAGCGCAACCTCTATCTTACAACCCAGCTGATAGACATGCACATACGTATGGTTTGTGCGCTAAATATGTTTGATGAGACAGAACAGCGTGGTGACCATATTGATGCACAAAAGCTTTCTGAGCTCTTCGGAGTGCCGATGATACCAACAGTATTCACCAATGGTAGAGGTGTGAAGGAACTCTTCCGCCAGATTATTGCCGTTTATGAAGGGAAAGAAGACGAGTCGTTGCAGTTCCGTCATATCCATATCAACCACGGACATGAGATAGAGAATGGTATTAAAGAGATGCAGGAGCATTTGAAGAAATACCCTGAACTCTGCCATCGCTACTCTACCCGCTATCTTGCCATCAAGCTGTTAGAGCATGACAAGGACGTAGAGCAACTCGTTAGTCCGTTAGCTGATTCGATTGAGATATTCAATCATCGTGATACGGCAGCCGCTCGTGTAAAGGAGGAGACGGGTAATGACAGCGAGACAGCCATCATGGATGCCAAGTATGGTTTTATTAATGGTGCGCTGAAGGAAGCGAACTTCTCGACAGGTGATAAGAAAGATACCTATCAGACCACCCATGTCATCGACCATGTCTTGACAAATAAATACTTTGGCTTCCCAATCTTTTTCCTTGTATTGTTGGTGATGTTCACGGCAACCTTCGTCATTGGTCAGTATCCAATGGATTGGATAGAGGCTGGTGTGGGTTGGTTAGGCGAGTTCATTTCTACGAATATGCCTGCCGGACCAGTAAAAGATATGATCGTCGATGGTATTATCGGTGGTGTAGGAGCTGTTATTGTATTCCTTCCTCAGATACTAATACTTTACTTCTTTATCTCCTACATGGAGGACTGCGGCTATATGTCACGTGCCGCCTTCATCATGGACCGACTGATGCACAAGATGGGACTGCATGGAAAGTCATTTATCCCACTTATCATGGGCTTCGGTTGTAATGTGCCAGCGGTGATGGCAACACGTACGATTGAGAGTCGGAGGAGTAGATTGATAACAATGTTGATTCTCCCCTTGATGAGTTGTTCGGCTCGTCTACCTATCTACGTAATGATTACGGGTTCGTTCTTTGCGTTGAAATATCGTTCGCTTGCTATGCTCTCCTTATATATAATAGGTGTATTGATGGCAGTGGCGATGAGTCGTTTGTTCTCAGCCTTTGTGGTCAAAGGTGAGGATACTCCATTTGTGATGGAGCTACCACCTTACCGTTTCCCAACATGGAAGGCAATTGGTCGCCATACATGGGAGAAAGGTAAGCAGTATCTTAAAAAGATGGGAGGTATTATCCTTGTTGCTTCTATCATCGTATGGGCTTTAGGCTACTTCCCTCTTCCAGACGATCCGAACATGGATAATCAAGCACGACAGGAACAAAGCTATATCGGACGAATCGGTAAAGCCGTTGAGCCAGTGTTCCGTCCACAGGGTTTCAATTGGAAATTGGATGTTGGCTTGTTGTCTGGTATGGGTGCAAAAGAGATTGTTGCATCAACAATGGGCGTACTCTATTCTAATGATGGTAGCTTCTCTGACGACAATGGTTATAGTAGTGAGACAGGCAAATACTCAAAGCTACATAATCTGATTACAAAGGATGTAGCAACTATGCATCACATCAGCTACGAGGAAGCAGAGCCTATTGCAACACTTACAGCCTTCTCGTTCCTTCTCTTTGTACTGCTTTACTTCCCTTGTGTAGCCACGATAGCAGCTATTAAAGGCGAAACTGGTAGTTGGGGTTGGGCTCTCTTTGCTGCAGGTTACACTACGGCATTAGCCTGGATCGTTAGTGCTGTGGTCTTCCAAGTGGGCATGCTGTTCATGTAGACGCTGTAATAATTCAGAATTCATAATTCAGAATTCATAATTATGAATACTAATGTTAACTGTGGTTTATTGCTACAGTAACATGAAACGCGTCAACAGCTAATAGACAACTACGAATTGCACTAATGACACGAATCATTATCGCAAACAACATTCGAGAAATTCGTGTAATTCGTAGTTCTTTAAAGTTACATATCATAAAGTTCAATGTTCAAACCTCAAAGTTCAAAGCTAATATGGTAATCATAATTATGAATTATGATTTATGAATTACCAACGCCTTCTAAAAGGAGTACGCCAAGTTCACCAATATCGAGTTGCTGGCAGCATGATACTTACCGTAAGCAAGGTTGAGTTTGAATTGTTCAAGGTTGATACCAGCTCCGACACTGAATCCTGCACCATGCGCACTGGCGTTATCAGCTTTACCGATGGTCATCTCGTCTGCCTTACGGAAGTTATAACCACCACCAACCCAAATACTTTCAGACAGTAAGACTTCTGCTCCGAGGTTGAGGTGATTGATAAAACGATAGTCATAATGCGTAAGATCGACGAGCGTAGCAGACACTCTGACAGGGAGGGCAGCGAAAGTCTTGCTCACACCTACCTGCACATCAATCGGCATCTTACCATACTCCTCTTCGTACGCCTTGATCTGTCCACCGAGGTTCTTGGTAACTAACGATACCGACCACTGTCTTTCAGGTTCAAACCAATTAAGACCAAGGTCTACGCCCACTGCCATAGAGTTATAATTACCAATGTAAGAAGTAATGAATTTTGCCGTTATACCACCCATCAGGTTACGTGCCAACTCGTAGGCAAAGATACCTTCAACAGCAATTTCGCTGGCATTGAAAGTACCAGTCTGTACGTTGTTAGCATCGACTTCCTTCATCTTTCCGTAGTTCATGTACTGCACACCACCTGCAAGCGTAGCTTTCTCGCCCAATGCCTTCGTATAAGAAGCACCCATATAATGAGCTCCACGCATATAATTCATGTAACTAAGTCCCACGGTTTTATCGCTTACAGAAGAAGCCAAAGCAGGGTTAGAGAACATCAGTGAAGGGTCGTCTTCAATGATAGTAATATTCTCTCCACCCAATGCAGTAGCATGCGCACTCACTGGAAGACGTAGAAAGTTGTATTCAGTTTGACTCTCCTGCGCTCGTATAAGAACCGCAAAAAGGGCTAACAGGAGGGTGAAAACGATTTTTTTCATTTAATCTAAATTAATTTCTCGGCAAAGTTACATCTTTTTCCGAATATCTTATTACTTTTGTCGTTGTAACTTATAATGAGGCGTTTTTGTGCCCATTATGGATTGTATAACGGCAGAAAAAGGTGTTTAGTATATCTTATCTTGGAAATAAAGAAGTCAAATAGAGCAGATTTAGAGAATAAGCGGTGGATTGGTTTCCTCTTGGGAATCATCGTTGCGCTGTCTTTCTTCTTTGTTGCCATAGAGTATAATGCAACGGGGAGTGACGATGATTCGGCTAATACTAAGACCATCAAGAATGTCACACTTCACGATATGGACATGCTGCCTGCCATTGACCAGCAGGATCTTGCCAAGACACAAGAAGACAAGAAGCCTACGATGGAGGACCTGCTCAACCTTAAACGCCGTGATATTCCGAATAAGGTTACGCCTCACGATGCGGGCAGTATGAACTCGAACGATAAGAAGACGGGGGCTCCACAGGTAAGTAACGAACCGATTGTTATGCCGATGGTGACCACAACCCCTGAACCTCCGAAGATAAAGGAAGAGGCTAAGAAGGAGATGGAAAAGATGACCGATGACAATTCCGACAAGGTTGTAGAACGCTATGACGACAAGGTTAGCAAGCGAATCCTCTCTGAGACACCAACACCACCAGGCGGATGGGTGGAGTTTATGAAGTGGCTTACAAAGACATTGCAATACCCTGCTGCAGCAAAGGAGAACAAACTGCAGGGAACGGTGAATATTACTTTCATCATCAATGCCGATGGTACGGTTGATGATGTCAGAATCAAGAGTGGCAAGGTACCTGTCCTCAACGACGAAGTACTGCGCGTTCTCAAGACAATGGGCAAGTGGAAGCCAGGCATTGAGAAAAATAAACCATGCCGTTCGCTGATAGAGATTCCGTTTGTCTTCCAACTTGCATAAGACTTTTGACCCGCCAAAAAGCCTTCAATGCTTATTTTGAAAATAACTTTTAACTCCAACTCTATATGTACACTGCTGATGAAATTCTGAGTAAAGTAAACGAGTATATAAACAACCTTACTTATGACCGCAAGCCACAAAGCTTGTACGAACCGATAAAATACGTCCTCTCATTGGGAGGAAAGCGCATTCGTCCTACACTGATGCTGCTTTCCTACAATCTTTTTAAGGACGATCCTGAGACGATTCTCTCACCGGCTTGCGCCCTTGAGACCTATCATAACTATACACTCTTGCACGATGACTTGATGGATGATGCTCCGCTTCGCCGCGGACAGCAGACTGTTCATGTGCGTTGGGATGCCAATACGGCTATCTTATCGGGCGACTCTATGCTCGTTTTAGCTTTCGAAAGAATGGCTCAGTGCGACAGCAGACACCTCAGTGAAGTGCTTCGACTCTTCACCGTTACGGCACTTGAGATTGGAGAGGGTCAGCAGTACGACATGGAGTTTGAGAATCGTAATGACGTAAAGGAGGAAGAATACATCGAGATGATTCGTCTGAAGACCAGTGTTCTGTTGGCTTGTGCGATGAAGATTGGTGCTATCCTTGCTGATGCTCCTACTGAAGATGTAGAGAATCTCTACAAGTTTGGCGAGCAGATTGGTCTTGCTTTCCAACTACAAGACGATTATCTTGACGTCTATGGCGACCCAAAGGTATTTGGCAAGAAGATAGGTGGCGATATTATTTGCAACAAAAAGACCTACATGCTCATCAATGCTTTCAACAAGGCGAATGCTCGTCAACGTAAGGAGTTGGAGAAGTGGATTGGTTGTGAAAACTTCAATCACGAGGAGAAGGTTGCCGCTGTCACTGAGTTGTATAATAGTATCGGCGTTGACAAGTTAGCTATTGAGCGCATCAACTATTATTTTGATGAAGCAAACAAATATATTGCAGCAGTAAACCTTCCTGATGAACGCAAGGCTGAACTGTTAGCGTATGCACAGAAGATGCTGCATAGGAAGTGGTGAAGGGAGCCTCCCCCGACCCCTCCGAAAGGAGGGGAGCCCAAATAGGAAAGGCTGGGGAGACTGGGGGAAAAGAGTCGTAGAGAATCAACACCCTATAAACAATTCATCAACACCCAACATTTAACACCTATCACCCAATAAACACTTCGTCAACACCCAACATTTAACACCCATCACCCAACACTCCAACAATTCATTAACACCCAACACCCACCACCCACCACCCAATGATAATAGACACTCACGCCCATTTAGATGTAGAAGACTTTGCTGACGACCTCCCAGAGGTTATCAGTCATGCCCACGAGGCAGGTGTAGGAAAGATTTTCCTACCAGCTATCGACCTCAAATCAGTAGATACTGTATTGGCTGTTTGCCGACAGTTTCCTGACACCTGCTATCCGATGATTGGACTGCAGCCAGAGGAGGTGCGCGATGATTGGCGTGAAGTGTTGGACGCTATGCACAAACGAATCCTACTCTCGCTCCGTCAGAAGGCAGAAGGAACAGCCAAACCGGGTGAGACAGTGATTGCGATTGGTGAGGTAGGACTTGATTTCTATTGGACACGTGAATACGAGAAACAGCAGCTTGCTGCCTTTGAGGAGGCTGTGAAATGGAGCGTTGAGACACGTCTTCCGCTGATGATTCACTGTCGTAAGGCACAAAACGAAATGCTACATATCATGCGCCCGTACGAAAAAGAATTGCCGGGTGGTGTCTTCCACTGCTTTACCGGTAATCAGAAGGAGGCAGAGGCATTCCTCCGTTTCGACCGCTTCGTGCTTGGTGTGGGTGGTGTATCAACCTTTAAGAGCAGTCATCTGCGCGAAGATCTCCCTGCAGCAGTACCCCTTGACCGCATCGTTCTTGAGACCGACAGCCCCTATATGGCTCCCGTTCCTCATCGTGGTAAGCGTAACGAGAGTGCTTTCATCGTAGAAGTGATGCGCACCCTTGCATCCAGCTATGGTATTGACGAGGCTGAGTTTGCCCGACGTACAAATGAGAATGTACGTAGGGTGTTTGGTGTTGAATGTTAGGTGATGGGTGTTGGGTGTTAGATGTTGGGTGTTGATGAATTGTTAAGTTATGGGTGATAATGAATTAACAAACTGCGTATATTAATAAACACAGCAAGTTACGGTAATCATAATTATGGATTATGAATTATAACGGTAATCATAATTATGCATTATGAATTCTAAATTATGAATTATAGCAGTAATCATAATTATGAATTGTGAATTTTGAATTATAAATTAAATAAGGATTGTGAATTGTGAATTATGAATTAACAAAGTATATGAAGAAAATAACTATCGCCATCGACGGCTTTTCATCATGTGGAAAGAGCACAATGGCAAAAGACCTTGCCAAAGAGATTGGCTATATCTATGTAGATACGGGTGCCATGTATCGCTCCGTGACACTCTATGCGCTACGTCATAACCTCTTCAATGCAGACGGAACCATCCGCGAAGAGGAGTTGCAGGCGCAGATGAAGGATATCAACATCAGTTTCCAACTCAATAAGGAGACAGGGCGTCCAGACACATATCTCAATGGTGAGAATGTTGAGAACGAAATCCGTACAATGGAGGTGTCGTCTCATGTTAGCCCTATCGCCACACTCGCCTTTGTGCGTAAGGCACTCGTTGAACAGCAGCAACGTATGGGAGCAGAGAAAGGAATCGTTATGGACGGTCGCGACATCGGTACGGTGGTATTCCCGAATGCCGAACTTAAAATCTTCGTTACCGCTTCAGCAGAGGTACGTGCGCAGCGTCGTTACAACGAATTGAAGGCGAAGGGAATGGAAGCAGACTTTGCCGACATCCTTAAGAATGTACAGGAGCGTGACTACATCGACTCTCATCGTGAGACATCACCGCTTCGCAAGGCTGATGATGCCCTCGAACTCGACAACAGTCAGCTCACTATTGCCGAGCAAAAGCAGTGGCTTTACGACCAGTATCTGAAGGCTGCAGAAGCATAAAAAGCTAACAAAAGGCTCATCTTTTCAGGTCCTTTCGTTAAAGTGGTATGATAAATGTACGCACATTTAACGAAAGGACCTGTTTTTTTACTATCCAAAGCTATCCTAAACACTGCCAAAACTCTATCTCGCACCACCCTTTCACCCTAAAAACCATTCTATCTTGACATCGCAAAAACAACAACAAGAGCTTGAAAAAACCTTACATAATTTCATTGAAAACTACTCTTAAAAAGGCGAAAAACACCTAAGAAAACCACGCTTACAACCATCAGTAAATCAAACAGTTACAAAGAAGTAAAACAAGAGGTGCTTAATAGGACATCTAAAGGGCGTTAGTAAGAGTCTTAAAGGGCATCTTTTGCAAGCCAAAAGGGCGTCTTTAAGAAGCTAAAAGAGCATGTATTGCGTTCGAGTCGTTAGAAAATAATTGACAAAAATCCCATCGCAAAAAAGCTATCAGATTGTATCGAACGAAAGAAAACACTGAATGAAAGCATAGTAACAAACCGCTTTTCCCACAGTTTCGTCTGGTTATTTCCCCCTTTCATAAGCCGATTTTGATTTAATCATCATGCCCTATAAGTTTATAAATCTTACGCCTCTTTTCGCTCTACGTTACCAACATAAGACGCAATAAATCTAAGATTTATGAATTAAGAAATACTAAAATCAACAGAATTATACTTTGTTCAGACTGCTATCTCAACTTAAAATGTTATCTTTGCATCTATGAAGTTAAAAAAGATAATAATGCTCATCGCCTGCATATTCTCTTTTGCAGGTCTGAAGGCACAATATACTATCCAATGCGAAGACACCTGCAGCCATGTTCATGGGCTTGACATGAGCCATTACCAAGGCGATGTGTGGTGGGAGACAGTAGCTGAAAACAGCAACCATAAGCTCAATTACGTTTACTTAAAAGCCACTGAGGGCGGTTCACGTATTGACCAACGCTATCTTGATAATATTGAGGCAGCACAACGTTATGGTATGAATGTCGGTTCTTACCACTTCTATCGTCCTGCTATTCCACAAGAGGAGCAGTTGCGCAACTTCCGCATGCAGTGTCGTCCACAAGACCAAGACCTCATCCCAATGGTAGATATCGAGACTACTGGCGGACTGAGTACAGAGGCTTTACGCGATAGTTTACAGAAGTTTCTTGTGCTTATGACAAAGGAGTATGGTGTCAAACCATTAGTTTATACCTACACAAACTTCTATAACAGGTATCTCAGCGGTGCACTCGACGGCTATAAACTTTTCATTGCACAGTATAACGGACGCGAGCCAGAGTTGAACGATGGAAGAGACATCTTTGCTTGGCAGTACACTGGCAAGGGACGTATCAACGGTGTGAGAGGATATGTTGATAAGTCTCGACTGATGGGTAACCACAGTATGCGTGAGTTGCGATTCCGACGAAAGCGTTAGCTTCAACACCAAGAGAAAAGGAAATAGATAATTATCCACACTACTATAATCTTACGTTAGATAAATGATCATCAAATGCCCTGAATGTGGCCATCAAGTGAGCGACAAGGCTCCCGTATGCCCAAGCTGCGGTGTAGAGATTGCCGGACATATCATTAAATGTTCTCATTGCGGTGAATTATACCTCAAAGAGGAATCATCATGTCCAAACTGTCATCATACGGAACACCATGTAGAGAGTTCTGTAACGGCTGCAGAGCATCACACAAGTGAGGCTACGAACGATAGTAAGGTGCAAGAGCCTGTTGTTCTCATGTCAGTTGACAAGGAGGAAGCAACAGAAAACGATGATGTTATCATCCCAGTTGAGGAAACGGAAGAACACGAAACGGATAATTACGACGATAAGACACAAGACACGATCAACGAGCCAAACACGGAGGAAGAGGCTGTCGATGCCGACTTCATCATGGATGATAATGCTGATGAGGAGGTGATTGCCAATGCCGAGGCTATAGCTGAGGACGAGGAGGAAAGCACTCCAGATAAGAATAATCACCTGTCATTGGCTGTTTCACTGCTCATCGCTGCTATCACTGCAGCCGTATTGCTCTTCCTTTACAACCAAGGGGTGGGAGCAAGCAAAGCTAACAATGAGCAAGAGGCTTTCGCACAAGCAATGAGTAGTAGCGAGCCAACCGTACTAAAGAATTATCTCAAGGAGAATCCATCAGCTTCTAAGGCACATCGTGATAGTATATCAGCTCGTTTGAAGGTACTGACTACTACTACCCATGATATGCAACAGGCTGATAATGATTTATCTGCGGCATTGACCAGCAACTCAAAGGAAGTGTTGCAGCAGTTTATTGCTAAGTATCCAGACTCAAAACATCGTGGTGAGTTGGAAGCAAAGATTGACGAGATAGACTGGGCAGGAGCTGTAGCTAAAAACAACGAGAATGCTTATCTTGGCTATAAGGCGCAGCATCCGAATGGTATTCATAGTAAGGAAGCCGATGAGAAGTTGAAGAATATTCTGACACCAGAGAAGGCTGAAGAGCCTGCAGTTGCAAAGGTAACGGATGGTGAGAGAGCAAAGGCGGTTGCTGCGGTGCGCCAACTCTTACAAGGTATCAACAGTAAGAGCACGGATAAGATTTCTGGTGCAGTTGCGCCATCATTAAACTTCCTTGGTTCAGGTGGTGCTACGGTGAAGGATATTCGCCGTTATATGACCGACCGACTTTATCAAGCTGATGTCAAGACAATCAACTGGCACCTTGGTTCGCCTGCTGAAGTAACTAAAAAGGGTGATGAAGCTGGTGCAGATATTCGCCTAAAGATACCAGCTACATTGGATATCGAGCGCAAGGGCGGTAAGTCAAAACGCAGTTATATTATCTCTGCGACAATTAAAAACGGCAGAATAACCCATATTAATTGGTAATAGGTTTACCCTTTTAAGATAAATAAGTTATTGGCACTTAAACAAGTTTTGTTTTATTGTCGAGTGAAACAATAGTCTTTATATTAGCGTTGTAGCAAATAACTCCAAGATAGAAAGACTGACAAAATACCGACAATAAAACAAGACTATTCAAAAACAATATGCTTTATATTGGGGCTAATGGCTGGTAAAATAAAACTTGCTGTCACTCCTGTCTGCCATTTTAGGCTCATAAGTGCCTACATTTCATTCATTTACACGAAATGTTAAAAGTGACAGCAACTTATTTTTAAAAATACCAAGTATATATACCTTGATATTCTATGTGAGATGTTAAATATGATAGCAGCTCATTTTACACACCATCAACACCCAACACCCAACACCCACGTTAATTCTCAATCTGGTCAATCGTAGGCTTTTTAATCTCAGGCACAGGAGCCTTTACAACTGGTTCAGTCTGACCTTCTGGAACATTAGGAACGATGACAGGGTTCTCTGGATCTGCTGTCTCTTCCGACTCAGAAGATTCTTTCTTTGGAGCTTCAGGCTTCTTCTCCTCCTTCACCTCTTCGTCTTTCTCCTCTTCCTTTGTCAATACAGGAATCTTCGGACCATTATCAATACCGATAACTTCACCCGACATATCCACTTCGTACTTACGAGGAGGAGCCATCTCACGTGTTTCCATGAGAACAGCAAGTACTATAGCACCCACCACAAGCACAATAGCACAGATGGATACGGGTACCTTATAGGTTGGTTTCTTCTTCATTATCTTCGTTTTCTATCCTTTAATCTTATTGCCTTTTTCGCTTACTCGGTAATCTGCACACAGTAAGGAAGTGGCTGCTGGAGTGTCAGAAAGCTAATTGTTGGCTGATTATCCTTCGTACAAATCAGCGTAGTCTTGTCTCCCTTCACAGCATTGCCCATGTCATATCCCATCGCTTTCACCTGTGCCTGCAAGCCAGCAAAGGCAGTGCGATTAAAGACATAGATATAAACCGTCTTGCCATTTTGTGCCAAGAGTACCATACTGGAGTTACCACGTCCCATCGCAGTTGGCAGGAAGTCGCTGGTTAGGTTCATATTCTTCACCCAGTTATAGTCCTTTCCAAACTCGTCTGACGAGACTCCTTTATAGCTATAGCCTTGCTTTTCAAGCACCTGTTTACCCACTTGTAGTGTCTTTGCTTGAAAGATTTTAATAGCATCAGCCATCGAAACAATATCTTTTTGCGCACGTGCTCCCATTGCAAAGAGAAGCACTGTCAATAATAGTAGTATTTTCTTCATTCTTCTTCTTTCATTTATTCCGTGTCTTCATCTGTCCTTATCATTTTAAAACAATGATATTACGACACGTTACAAAATTATGAAAAATATAGAGAATGAGCAAGAAAAGGAGAAAATTTACTTTAAACTTTGAACTATTTACTTTGAACTTTGAGGTTTGAACTTTGAACTTTATGATATGTACAAACCTCTATTTCACTTTTACCGACTACGAATTTCGCGAATGTTTTTCATCCTTTGAACTATTAACTTTGATATTTGAGATTTAAACTTTGAGCGTTATTAAGTAATCATAATTATGAATTCTGAATTATGCATTATGAATTAATAAAGGTGTACCCTAATAGTCATCCTATTATTGATACACCTTCATTACTTTATGTGATAAAGTTTATATGCAATTACTTTCTTTTTCTTTTAGAAGCTAAGCGCTCTTCACGCATCTTAGCCATTGCTTCCTCCTTCTCCTTAGAGCGTTGTCCTGAGAGACGAGCAATAAGACGATCAAGATTAGCAGCTATCTCCTTGAACTGAACGAACTCCTCTTCATTCTCAAACAACTTCCCTACCATGCAAGATGGGATATCCTTCGCCTTCTCTTGCAATTCCTTACCATGCTCAGTAAGCGAAACATAGGTTTCTCTTCCATCCTTTTCACCCTTGACACGGTTAACCAATCCAAGTTGATCCATACGCTGAACAAGTGGGGTCATTGTGTTTGAGTCAAGATAAAGCCGGTGTGCAAGTTCCATCACCTTTTGATTGTCTTCTTCCCAAAGAGCCATCAATACAAGATATTGAGGATAGGTAATACCTAAATTCTCAAGCAATGGATAATAAGTTTGAGTAACAAGGCGGCTCGCTGTGTACAATCTGAAGCAGAGCTGGCTCTGCAGTTTTAGTTGGTCGTATACCATACTTTTTCCCTTAAATGTTTTGATAACTTTAAACTCCTGAAGTAAACTTTAAACTATATTGTTACCTGAAAATAATCTGTTCGTGCTGCAAAGGTACAACAATTTATATTTATCGTTAATGACATAAGCCTACTTTTAACATTAATTGTATAGCTAAAGTCGTGTTTTGATAACATAAAACAATAATAAGCGAACACAAACAATACAAATCGTTTATGTCCGCTTATGCGTATTTATAAGAGTTTATTTCTACTTATTCAAAGTAATAAAGGAAGGTAGCAACACCCTCAAGTGCTGGCTTGCGTTCGCCTTCAATCTCAATTTGGAACTTGATACCAGCCTTGCAGATACCACGGATATTCTCAATACTATCGAGTGTGGCAACAAGACGAATGCGTGAGTTCACAAGGACTGGACGACCAAAGCGCATCTTATCCATACCATAGTTGACCATCATCTTAAGGTTATTCACCTCAATAATCTCCTGCCACATATGTGGGAGCAGTGAAAGTGTAAGATAGCCATGTGCGATAGTACTCTTGAATTGGCTTTCCACAGCTGCACGCTCTGTGTCAACATGAATCCACTGATGGTCGAGGGTAGCATCAGCAAAGAGGTTAATTCTCTCCTGGTCAACGAGTAACCACTCGCTCTCACCAAGCTTCTCACCCAGTCGGGCAGCAAGCTCATCGTAATTGTTTACTGTTAATTTTGCCATAGTTTTTGTTTCATGTAATTTCTACATTACTGCGTATGATAGTCTTTCTTTACCCTCCCTACCCTCCTTATATATTATAAGGTGTGAAAGGATATACTACCTTTTGTCGTACAAAAATACAAAAAACTTTCCAATTGCCCAAATCGGCTTACGCTGCTGAGCCTCTTTATGGTGCCAATAGATGCACATGCAAAGTTTTTTCCTTACCCACTACAGACACCTCATTGACATAAACAAGCTTATACTTGATATCAAGGAAGTTGCCAGTTTTCTGCGCACTTACCACCTCTATACGTGGATCTAAGAGATAGATATCCAAATATTTCGCTAAGCCACTACCAGGAATCCATGCGGTAAGGTTAGAATTTCCATTATCACCTTGCACCTCGTTTGCATACAAGTCAATGTTTTCGCCATCACGCATTAATGACATCTGAACTTTCTTAAACCATAATCGTGGGTCAAATGCCTTCACTGCTGCAGAATAATCACCATCAGCATTACTTCTAAAATACTTACCAAAGAACTTTCCTACGTCTGTACTGTTGGCAATAAGAAGTTCTTTATCAAGCGCAGAAAGTGGTTTAAAGCCTGTAAGTTCCACATTGAAATTAGCCAACTCTGTGTCGTGACCATCCTTAGCAACAAGTTGGATAGAGAGAGTCATCGAGTTTGAACCATCGTTTTTCTGCTTACCTGTAGGGTAAGTCACAAACTTATCTCTATCATAATTAAGTAAAGAGGTATGAAGTAAATCAGTATGCTCATACACGCCACGCATATATAACTTGCTAACTTCCTCTGTATTTACGCTGATTTGGTTGCGATAATACTCATTCTTATTTATCTCAACACCAACCGAACTATTCTTTCGACCCTTATAAGTAATCGTAAACGCAATCTGACCAGACGTACTACTACCAACGTAACGCATATCGCTAACCGTCGTATTTGCCCAGTCAGCTGGCGTAAAGGTGTAATGCTTGCTACCACCAACGTTTGAAGAAGACAGATTAATAAACTTCTGTAAATACGCTGCAGTAAACTTTCTATTATCCTTAAGACGATAAAGTGTATCGAAATCAAAGTCTTTCAGATAGTTAACATCCGTTTTCCATGCAGCAACAGCACGTGAAACCATCTCATAATCATTTGGTTTCTGTGCAAAACCAGCATATTCAACGTCCTTAGTAAAGGTTTTACTACTGCTATTACCCATTACTCTCAACGTAAAAGTACCCTTCTCTTCATCGCTGTTCAGCACATCCACAGCTGTAACATTCAACGCCTTACCATTGACAGTTTTATTTCCTAAACTTGCTTTTGCCGTTTCCAATGCTTGATAAACATTCTGTTGCTTATCAAGATTGAGGAACTTCATAATATCATCAGTCGTTACTTCTGCCGTATTTTGCTCAGTAGATGGGTTTGGTTGTATTGGATCCGACGAACCTCCGTCGCCTCCACAAGCGGCACAAAGTAATGCAATAGATACCGCAAGAATTATTTTTCTCATTGTTTTATCCTGTTTTTTAATGATTATTGAACTTCTTATCCTCACTTCTTACCATTCTAATAAAGCGGTGTAAAGCTGTTGAATCCTTGCATCTCACAATGATTCAAGTGCAAAGATACTAAAAAAACTTGAAAAATCAGTATCGACATAAGACTTTATCATTAATCCATAGACAAAACATCTCACACAACATGCCACTGAGAATACCATACGAATAATCTGAATTGTAACACTCTGACAAGAAATCCGTTCGAATAATTCTAAATGATAAATTCTGAATTAACATAGTTTTCTGCTCACATTTCAACATTTTTTTATAATTTTGCCACCATCATGAGATATACTGTCAAATGCAATAACTGCGGTCGCGACTTTGTAGCTGAGACTGAGCAATATGGGACAATGAAATATCGTTGCCCTTATTGTGGTAATGTGTTGAACTGTAGGTTTGATGCCCCTAAGTCTTTCCGCACACGTGCTCGTTCCGTTATTCCATTGGCTGACGCCTCACCTATTGAGGTAAAGAAAGCCAAGAATCTCCCTACTGTCTCAACCCATCTCGTTAATTCGCCTTCAAAAGAGAAGCTTGCTGAGATGAGAAGTAAGCTGATGGAGGCTTCTCAGCGTGCCCTTCACGTATCTAAGCAAGCCGGTGAGACCTTGAAGAATGCGACAGAAAGTACCAGTGAGTTTGTAAATAAATCGTCTTCATGGCTTCGTCGTTTTCAAGAGAAATACACAGATGGCGACCTTTGGATATTCTTTGGTTTCAGTTTTATCTTCCTCCTCTCGGTCTTTATAGGACTTTTCGTCTGTGCAGAGGCTGTGAAACTCTTATCAGAGGGACACTCATGGCTGTTTAAAAACTATATTGAAATAAGAAATTCTATCTAACTTTTGCATTTCTTATACCCTCTTATCTTCTGTTTTTGAGTAACAGGTGTTTAGAAATATCCTTACATTTCGAGGGCGCTTTTAGTCCTTATTTTAGCTAAAAAAGGGCTTAAAAGCAAGCTATTATAACCAACAGATAATCAAATAGTTATAAAGTCGTATTCTAAAAGGTGCTTTCTAAGGGTTCAAAAGGGCGTTAGTTAGCGTCTTAAAGGGCATCTTTAGCAAGCCTAAAGGGCGTCTTTTCAAAGCCGATTAAGCATCTATTGATTTTTGATTAGTGACTTTTTTATTACAACTAATCAAATACTCTCATTCTTTCCCTTGCTTTCTTTCCTACTTATCAATGTGTTTTTTCGCGTTTGTTTTCGAAAGCAACCTACCCTTTCCGTACTGCTTTTTATATAAGGTAAACACTGCAAAACATGCACTAATATGTGTCCAAGATACAAGTTGGAAATAAAAACGCACGTAATATTATGTTAAAGAAGATAAAACATGCTTGAATTAAAAAAAATACTATAATTTTGCACATATCTAAGCTATCGACAACCTAAGTGCCATATCTAATGTCACAAGACCTAAACAAAATATAAATAAAAACCTTTTAAGCATGAAAGCTATGAGAAAATCTAACCTTGGAAGGTCGCTGCTACTGGTAGTGCCCCTTGTGTGTTGTCCTTATACTGCACATAAGGCTTATGCCACCCCGACAGTAACCATACAGGCGCAGGCCTCTGTTATCAAAGGAAAAGTTATCGATTCACGTACAGGCGAACCGGTCATAAGTGCCAGTGTCACCGTAAGTGGTACGAAGAAAATCGCTCTTACCAACATTGATGGTGAGTTCTCTATCGACGCAAAGGCTGGTGAGGAGCTGGTGATTACGTCCTTAGGCTATGAGAAAACGACGGTGCGAGCTGAAAACAACATGACCGTAAGCATGGTTTCTTCATCTACGATGCTTAGCGAAACAGTGGTTGTGGGCTATAGCACGCAGAAACGAAACAGTCTGACGGGTTCGTTGCAGAGTATTGATAATAAAGAACTTACTAACATTACGACAGCTAATGTCACCAATATGTTGACGGGTAAGGTACCTGGAATGAACGTTATGCCGGGTTCTGGTAAGCCAGGTTCTTTCGGTGCCATCATCGTTCGTGGTAAGTCTACTATCAACGGTAGTACTGCTCCGCTGTGGGTTATTGATGGAGTAATCGTCGGTAAAGACCCAGGTGACATCAATCCTAACGACATCGAGACACTCACCGTACTCAAAGATGCAGCCTCAACAGCTATCTATGGTTCGCAGGGTGCCAATGGTGTCATCGTTGTTACAACCAAAGGAGCAAAGTCTGGTAAGACTTCTATTACCTTCTCTGCCAAGATGGGCGTTTCAACTCTGAACAATGGTAAAGTGAAGATGATGGATGGAGCCGAGCTATACGACTATTACAAGTCGTTTACTAATGCTGCTGAGATTGCTTTCCCACGCTGGAATGATAAGCTCCGTGATAGTAATTTCGACTGGTGGAAGTTGGCTACACACACTGGAAACGTTCAGAATTACGACCTTACTATTAACAGTGGTGGTGAGAAGTTGAGTGCTGTCTTCACAGGTGGTGTCTATAAAGAGGATGGTGCTGTGCGTGGATATGACTTCACACGATACAACACGATGATGAAGCTGAACTTCAAACCTTATTCTTGGATTGCTATCCGTCCATCCTTTAATGGTAGCAAGGGAGTGATTGACGACCGTCAACGCTCTACCTATTCCATGTATTCTATGCTGCCATGGGATAGCCCTTACGATGAAACCGGCAAGATTGTTGGCAATAGATCATCATCATGGGTGAATAGCAACTCTACCAATTACCTTTACGAATTGCAGTATAATTGGAGCAAGTACGATTCTTATGCCTTTAATGGCAACTTCGACTTTGACATCTATCTCACTGATTGGCTGACGTTCTCTTCTGTGAATAGCTATCGTTGGAGTACTCACCTCGATAAGAGTTACTCTGACCCTCGTACATCAGGTGCAGAGGGTAAGGGTCGTGTGAGTGAAAGCACGAGCACGAACACACGTCGTTATACCAACCAACTGCTCAAAGCGACACGTAGTTTCGGTGATTATCATGGCTTCTTAATGCTTGGTTATGAGTTTAATGATGGTGAATATCGCTATCATAGTAGTGACGGAACTGGCTTAGTTCCAGGCTTTGCTCAACTTGATATTACCTCAACTCCTGAGGCTGTGGGAGGTAATAAATTCGAGTGGGCAGTGCAGTCTTTCTTCGCAAACCTCAATGCTGATTATGCCAATAAGTACTTGCTTCAACTCTCACTGAGAACTGATGGTGCAAGTAACTTTGGTTCTGATGCTGCTTATGGTACGTTCTTCTCAGTCAGTGGTGGCTGGGTTGCTACGGCTGAGAAGTGGTTTAAGGTACCTTGTATTGACTATTTGAAGGTGCGTGCATCGTTTGGTTCAGTAGGAAGTCGCCCTAACAGCCTCTATCCTCAATACGGACTTTACAGCTTACGTGCAAGCTATAACGAGGTTCCTGGTGCTGTAATCGCTCAGCTTGCCAATAAGAAACTGACTTGGGAGAAGAGCTATACCACTGGTGTAGGTATCGACTTGAATATGTTTAAACGTCTGCGTATGACCTTCGACTTCTATAGCAAGCGTACAAGCAACCTACTCTTTGCAGTGCCTATATCTGGTGTTATCGGTGTGACAAGCATCTGGCAGAACATTGGTGAGCTTACCAACACAGGCTTTGAGACCACCCTTTCGGCTGATATCATCAAGAGTAAGGACCTCACTTGGACAGTTGATGCCAACCTTTCTACCAACTCAAACAAGATTAAGAAGCTGTATAGCGGTAGAGACCAGATTATCGAAGGTGATGGTATTGCTGGTTCAACCAACACGTTGTTACGTCCGGGTCTGAGCGCAGATACTTATTACTTGCGTGAATGGGCAGGTGTTGACCCAGAGAATGGTGCGCCACAATGGTACACAACGGATGCGAATGGCAATCGTGTTATTACCCACAGCTATGCCAAGGCAGATCAAGTAGCCCTTGACAAGCGTGCCACTCCAAGTGTATTCGGTAGCTTCTCTACCACACTTACCTATAAGAACTTCGACTTCAACGCTGTCTTCGGCTACTCAATGGGTGCTTACATCTATAACTACTCACGACAGGAGTATGACTCAGATGGTGCTTATACCGATCGTAACCAGTTCAGCTTGCAGAAAGGTTGGAAGAGATGGGCACAGAAGGGAGACGTTGCAACACACCCAGTTGCTGCCTATAACAACCCATCTAACTCTAACAAGGCGTCAACTCGCTACTTAGAGAGCTCTGACTTCTTGAAGCTTCGCTCAATTACTTTGGGTTACAACTTCAGTCTTAAGAGTGATATCGTGAAGGCATTACGCGTTTATATCAGTGGTGAAAACCTCTTCTGCATCACCAATTACTCTGGTGTAGACCCAGAATTGCCTGCTGCCGATGGTGGTCGCAATGCTTCTGGCGAACGCTCAACAGCCCTTTCAATCTCAACAGGCGCTGGTGTTTATCCTTCTGTTCGTAAGTTTATGCTCGGCGTTAACGTCACATTCTAAATTAAGAATCTGCCCTATGAAAAAAATATATGTGCTGCTCTTAGCAGCTATTGCAATGGTATCGTGTAGCGTAGAGCGTCATCCTGAATACATGATGGATGATGATACCATGACTAAAAACATTGATGAGAGTTTTCCATCGCTACTGAATGGATGCTATGGATTCCTAAAAACTTGGTCGGACCCTATGTATCGCTGTGGCGAATATGCAGGAGATAACATCATGATTCGTGGTACGTCTACCGATGCTTTCTATGAGTTTATCTCTTATTCGCGCACTCCTAATAACTACCGATTGCAGAACTTCTGGGATTATAGCTATAAAGTGGTTGCGCAGGCATCTAATATCATCAAGGATATTCCTGAAGGTAAGAGTACGGTTACCGATACACAGTTGGGAGAATGCTACTATCTGCGTGGCATGATTTACTTCTATCTCTGTCGTGCATACGGTAGACCATACGCGCAAAACCCTGATACAAACCTCGGTATGCCTATCGTTAACGGTACACCTGACGACCCAGTACACGCTATGTTGCCTAATCGTTCTACTGTAAAAGAGACCTACGAACAGGCAATTAAGGACTTGGAGAAGGCGGCTTCGCTGATGACAGAAGACCTGCACAGCGAAGAACGTTGTATCTTTGCTTCTAAAGAGGCTGCTTGGGCTATGCTGAGTAGAATCTATCTCTATATGAGTGGAACTTACGAAACGCCTAACACTGCCTACGCTCAGAAGAGTGTTGTAACTATTCAGCGATAATAGATATATAAGTGCATATCAATTTCTCAAACCTTAA
>ERZ773069.701-NODE-701-length-21208-cov-7.295230_pt1 | contig 21208 bp, 19 predicted proteins | sample MGYA00580619_ERZ773069 | MGnify/ENA primary metagenome ERZ773069 (study PRJEB29015, sample SAMEA2738007) | human oral metagenome | biome: human oral; feature: human-associated habitat; material: dental | place: China | collected 2108 ...
AGGACCAAAAGGACCTCAAGCAACAAATGTAATTTCTCAATAATCGATTAATTAATTTTGTGTAAAAAAGGCTGTTTCAAAATGGTAAATTTTGGGATGGCTTTTTTCTTTATTTTGGATACAATATATGAAAGCGAGGAAATATTATGTTGGTAGATTATCATATGCACTTTGAATATGGAAGTTATAACGAGAATTATGTAAATCCTTTTTTTGAAAAGGCAAAGGAAATGGGGCTGACAGAAATAGGGATTACAGAGCATACCCATGGATTTAAGGAATTTAAGGACTTGTATTATGATGAGTTAATTTTGGATGATAGTGAAACTGGGAATTTTCAGAAAAAATGGCTTGAACAGAAAACTAAATTTGTTCATACATTGGATGAATACAGAGATTTTATAAATAAATTGAAAGCAAAAGGCTATCCAGTAAAATTTGGAATTGAAGTTTGTAATTTTAGAAATCAGGAAAAAGTTAAGGAAATATTATCTAAATATGACTTTGATTATTTAATTGTTTCAATTCATTTTATTAAGGGGTGGGGATTTGATTTTAGTGCTTTGAAGCATAAATTTACAGATGGTAATTTGGTGCAAATTTGGAAGGATTATGCAAAAGAAATTGAAGATGTGGCAAATACAGGGATGTATGATATTTTGGGACATCCATTCAATTTGAGATTGTTTAAAAATATTCCTGAGAAGAAAGATGTTGACAGATTGCTTGAAAATACAGCTAAATGTCTGAAAAAGAATAATATGATTGTGGATGTAAATACTGGTACGTTTTATCGGTATCCAATTAAAGAAATTACGCCGTATAGGGATTTTATGGAATATGTGAAAAAATATGATATTCCTGTAATTTTATCAAGTGATTCGCATTATTCTGAACATGTTGGAATGAAAATCAAGGAAGCGGGAGAATATGTGAAGGAATTTGGAATTACTGAAATGGTAACTTTTGAGAAAAGAAATAGAAAAATGGTTGAAATTGGGTAATTATTAGTATTAAATAACCTAAGTTTTTTATCTATACAATGGTTCAAATCTCTTGTTAGCAAATAATAAAAATATAACTTTTATTTTTAAATTGGATTTGGCATGAATTAACAAATTTAAGTTCATTAATAAAAAATGGGGATTGTCTTAAAATACAAGATAATCCCTTTAACTTTATTATTTTTAATTTTTTCTTTTTTTAATGTCTTCCCAATCTAATGTTGTTGAAAATTCCTTCATAAATGCAATTAATATTCCTAAGAAAATTCCTAAAAATAATGAACCAGCGATAACCAGCTTTTTATTTAAAGAAGGTTTTGTTGTAGAATTTATAAATTTTACAACTGGATTTGGATCATTTTTTAACAAACGGTAATATGCCAGTCTTGATACAAGAGTGTCTGTTAATGAATCTTTTGTGGTTCTGATATCAACATTTTTTGTCAAAAAACTGTATTGTTGCTCTAAAAGTTTTATTTGTGAATCCAAAAAGTTGTTTTTTCTTTCAAGAAGATAATTTTGTGCAAGTATTGGGTATTCCTTTGCAAAATTTTCTCCTTCGGATTTACTATTTGTAGAAAATTTTACTTTTACCATAGGATCATTTGTTTCAGATTGAGCAGTCAATCTTGTTGTCATTTCCTTTAGAAATTTGTCATCAGGTAAATTTACATTTTTTAAAGTCTTTGAATTTTTTTTCAAGTAATTGAAAAAATCAAATGAAGTTAGTGAAAATTGTGAATTTTCTCCAATTTCTGTAAGAACTTTATCATTTCCATAAAGTATTATTTCCGATTTGAATGATTTATGTACAAATACGAAAATTGTTGATAGTATTACAACTAATATTGTTGTTAAAGCAATTAGGGCTTTATCTTTATAAAGAATTTTAATTATCATATTGGCATCAATTGCCTGTTGATTTTTATTGTCCATTTCCTTTCCTTTCCATTTAAGTTTTAATACTAAATCCCATTAAAACAGAAATTATAATTTATTTAATTTCTTATTGCAAAAAGAATTTGTAATAAATTTACTATTCAAATGAAAAATAGCATAAATTAAAATTTTTATATATTAATTTTATCAAAAAAAGTGAAAAATGACAATGGAAAATTTAATAAAAATTATAAAATAAACGAAAAATATGATATAATGGGTTATTGATAAAAAATAAATATGAAATGTAAAGAAAGAAGGTTTTGAAAATGTACATAGATCCAATAATAAAAGGAATAGAAATATCAGATATAAGAAAAATTCACGAAAGATTGTCAGCTTATAAAAATGTAATAAATATGACAATTGGAGAGCCAGATACGGATGCACCACAAAAAGTAAAGGAAGCAATCGCTTATCATGCTCTAAACAGTCCAATTAAATATTCACCTGTAGGTGGAATGCCTGAATTAAGAGAGAAAATTGCAAAATTTTATAATGAAAAATTTGGAGGAAATTACAACAAAGACAATGTTTTAGTTACAGTTGGTTCGACTGAAGGACTTTCTTCTACACTTAAAACAATTCTTGCAGAAGATGACGAAGTGTTAATTCCAACTCCAGCATACGTTGGATATGAGCCATTAATTAGGGTTGCAAGAGCAAAAACCATTTTTATGGATTTGGAAGATAATAATTTTATTTTGACTGAGAAAATCTTGGAAAAATATATTACACCAAAAACTAAATTAATAATTTTGACTTATCCAAATAATCCTTCAGGAATTACATTGCCGGAAGAAGAAATGATTAAAATAGTGAAATTTTTGAAAGGTAAAGAAATTTATTTATTAAGCGATGAAATTTACGCTTCAATCGCTTTTGAAAAATTTACTTCTTTTGCAAAATACTACAATGAATTAAAAGAGCAGTTAATCGTTGTAAATGGATTTTCAAAATCACATTCAATGACTGGACATAGACTTGGTTATACACTTGCAAATGAAAAATTACAGGCTCAAATAAAAAAAATAAGTCAATATACGGTGACAAGTGCTTCTACATTATCTCAATATGGAGCAATTGCTGCACTCGACTATTGTTCAGATACAACTGAATTGTCAGAAATTTACAAAAAAAGAGTTTACTATTTTGTGGAAGAATTGGAAAAATTAGGATTTAAGTGCTTGAAACCTAAAGGGGCATTTTATGTATTTGCGACATACAAAACAATTGATAAGTTTAAAAATGTAGATTCTTTTGATTTTATTTTGGATTTGTTGGAAAAGACTGAATTGGCAATAATTCCAGGAATTACATTTCAAGTGGAAGGATATGTGAGATTTTCGATTGTACATGACTTGCCTGTATTGGAAGAAGCGATTGCGAGATTGAAAAAATATATTGAATCTAAATAAAAATAGAAATTAATTTTTAAAATTGCAGAAAATTTGTTTGGCAATCTTGTATAAATGATGGGATTACCAAATTTATTTTTAATTAAAGTGAGAAAATTTTATGGGAAAATGGAGATGGAATGGAAAATAAAGAGAAAAAAATTTTAAAAAAAGGTGATAAAATACAGCTGAAAATAGCAGGACTTAATACGAAAGGTCGTGCGTACGGCTTTTATGGAGATGATGAAAACAGGATTTTTCCAAATATAAATGCAGCTGAAGGACAAATTGTTGAAGGAATTTTTGTGAAGAGAAGAAGAAAGTATGAATTGATTCGATGTGAAATTATTGATTTTGCAGGTAGAAAAAATGCGATTTATGACGAAATTGCTAGACAAAATGGTGGTTGTAATTATCAGTATTATTCATATGATGAGCAACTTGCGATGAAAAATTCTAACATTGAAAAGGAAGTGAAAAAAATTGCAAAATATGATTTTACTTTTGAAGAGCCAGTTAGAAGTGTCGAAGTGGAAAAATATCGAAATAAAATGGAATTTAGTTACGGAAATGCTATGAAAGACAGGCCTATGATTTTGGGACTTCATAAACAAAACAGTTTTCATGATATTGTTGAAGTAGATGGATTGAAATTGATGGATGATAACTTTAATAAAATTTATGTTTTTTGTAATGAGTTTTCAAAAACGACAGGGCTGGATTTTTATCATAGATTGGATCATATTGGCTTTTTTAGGAATTTAGTTATTAGAAAAGCGGATTTTACGAAACAAATTTTAGTAAATATGGTTACTACAACTCAAATTGAAGATGAGAAAAAATTGGAATTTCAAAAAGGTTTAGTTGAAGGATTGTTGGCTTTGGAGCTAGAGAATGAATTCAAAATAACAGGAATTTTACATACATTTAATGACAATTTTTCTGATTCGGTTGTTTCTGAAAGTGAAGAAATTCTTTTTGGAAGAAGAGATTTGGAAGAAGAAATTTTAGGATTAAAATTTAAAATTAGTCCATATAGTTTTTTCCAAACAAATTCAAAAACAGTGGAAAAATTATATGAAAAAGTGCTGGATTATTTGGATGAAATAGAAGGGGAAAATATTCACAATTCAATTGTATTTGATTTATTCAGTGGAACAGGGACAATCGGACAAATTGTTTCAAAAAGGGCAAAGCAGGTCTATGGGATTGAGCTTGTGAAAGAAGCTGTTGAAAAAGCTAATGAAAATGCAAAATTGAACGATATTAGAAATGCTCATTTTATCGTAGGAGATGTTTTTGAAAAATTAGATGAGTTTGATAAAAATGGAATCAAGCCAGATATTATAATTTTAGATCCACCTCGTGCAGGTGTTGGTGAAAAGACGCTTAATAAATTGCTGAAATACGATGTGAAGGATATAATTTATGTGTCTTGCAATCCGAAGACATTTAATATTGATTTGAAGGTTTTGCAGGAAAATGGGTATAAGCTAGTAAAGATGGTTACTGTTGATATGTTTCCGGTTACACCTCATATTGAGGTTGTGTCAAGGTTAAAAAAGTCAATTTAGTAAGAAATTAACTAGGATGTATTGTTTGTAAGGTCAAGTGCAACAAAAAAATAAAAATAATCATTGACAACTTTTGATAAATATAGTATATTATATATGAATAAGTGTTCATATATTCTATTAAAATTAAAATTTATTGTAATAAATAAAAAGTTGGAGGTTGCCATGAAAAGTAATGAATGCATGTTGTCTATTGAAGGGCTGGATTGTCCTAATTGTGCGGCTAAAGTTGAGCAGAAGATAAATACTTTGGAGGGGATTAAGGAGGCTACGGTTGATTTTCTTGGGAAGAAAATAGTTGTTCTTGCTGATGAAATTTCTGAAAATGAGCTTGTTGAGCTTATTCAGACGGAAGTGGATAAAATTGAGGATGGGGTGAAAGTTTTTGTTCCAAAAGTCCAGGCAGGAGAGAGTTCTTCTGAAGAGGAAGATACAGGTAAAATTAAGAAAAAATTGCTAATTGGCGGGGTTTTATTTGTATTGGGAATTTTTGTTCCAAAAACTTTATTTATTCCAAAACTTGTGATATTTTTGGTAAGTTATCTTGTAATTGGTGGCGATGTTCTGCTTTCTGCATTTAAAAATATATTAAATGGGCAAGTTTTTGATGAGAATTTTTTGATGGCGATTGCGACTGTTGGTGCATTTGTTATTGGAGAGTATCCTGAAGGTGTGGCTGTTATGTTATTTTATCAGCTTGGTGAGCTGTTTCAAGGGATTGCGGTTAATAATTCCAGAAAATCCATTGTTTCACTTATGGATATACGACCTGATTATGCCAATATTAAAGTTGGAGAAGGAATAAAAAAAGTTTCGCCTGAAGAAATAAAAGTTGGAGAAATTATTGTGGTAAAACCAGGGGAAAAAGTTCCTTTGGATGGAAAAATAGTAAAAGGTGCTTCAACTTTTGATACTTCAGCATTGACTGGAGAATCATTGCCAAGGGAAGCGAAGGCTGGAGATGATGTTTTAAGTGGATTTATAAATAAAAACGGGCTTATAGAAATTCAAGTTGCAAAAGTATTTTCTGAATCTACTGTTTCAAAAATACTTTATTTAATGGAAAATGCCGGAAGCAAAAAATCAAAGACAGAAAATTTTATAACAAAATTTGCAAAATACTACACTCCAGCAGTTGTTATTACAGCATTAATTGTGGCAATAATTCCTCCATTACTAATTCAAGGTGCAACTTTTTCAGATTGGATTTACCGTGCTTTGATATTTCTTGTAGTATCTTGTCCGTGTGCTTTGGTTATTTCTATCCCTTTAGGATTTTTTGGCGGAATTGGCGGAGCTTCAAGACATGGGATTTTGATAAAAGGGACAAATTATCTGGAAGTTTTGAACAATTTGGAAAGCGTTGTTATGGATAAGACTGGAACTTTGACAAAGGGAATTTTTAAAGTTACAGAAGTAAATGTTAAAAATAATATAAAAATTAATGATTTTGAAAATAATAAAACTGAATTGACAAAACCTTTATTATTAAAGTATGCTGCACATATTGAAAAATTTTCCAATCATCCTATTGCGCAGTCAATCGTGGCAGAATATGAAAATTCTGCATCTAAAGTTGATGAAAATGTTGTAAAGGATTTTGAGGAAATTTCAGGATTTGGAATAAAAGTTAATATAAATAATCATCAGTTTTTGGCTGGAAATTCTAAATTAATGAATTTGGAAAATATTACTTTTGATAAAAAAGAAAATTTAGGAACTGCAATTTATTTGGCGGCTGATGGAAAATATATTGGAAATATATTGATTTCAGATGAAGTGAAGGAAGATTCAGCAAGAGCGATTAAAGGCATGAAGGAAAATGGAGTAAAGGAAATCGTGATGCTTACTGGCGATAATGAAGCCATTGGTAAGAATATAGCTGAGAAACTTGGAATTGATAAGGTATTTACTGAATTGCTTCCAAATGAGAAAGTTGAAAAACTTGAGGAAATTTATAAAACTAAAAGTGAAAAAGGGAAAGTTGCTTTTGTAGGTGATGGAATAAATGATGCTCCTGTGCTTGCCAGAGCTGATCTTGGGATTGCAATGGGAGGAGCTGGAAGTGATGCGGCTATTGAGGCTGCTGATGTTATAATAATGAATGATGAGCCGTCTAAAATAGTGACAGCCATTAAGATCGCTAAGAAGACAAAGGAAATTGTATGGCAAAATATTACTATTGCATTTGCTGTAAAAATAGTTGTTATGGCTTTAGGACTTTTTGGAGATGCAACAATGTGGGAAGCTGTATTTGCTGATGTTGGAGTTGCATTGCTTGCTGTTTTAAATGCTACAAGAGTTTTAAGATACAATCCAGAATCTTCAAATAAATAATATAAACAAAAAAGTTAGAAGAATATATTCTTTTATGAATTGACTTCTAATTTTTTTATTAATATCAAAGTTTTTAAAATTTTTATTTTATCTTACAAAAGAAAAATTTATAAAAGAAAAAATTTGCAAATACTTATAAAATTTGTTATCATAAATTTAAGAAAATATTGAAATTCAATGGAGGCATAGTAGTGGAAAATATTATTTCTATGAATGATATGAAAAAAAAAGAAATTCTTGATATTTTAGAATTGGCACGAAAAATTGAAAATTGTTCGGAAGAGGAGAAATTGAAATTTTTACATGGCAAAATTATTTCAACTCTGTTTTTTGAGCCAAGTACACGTACTAAAATGTCTTTTGAATCGGCTGCAATGCGGCTTGGAGCAAATGTTTTATCATTACCGCCTGTGGAACAGTCATCTGTAAAAAAAGGAGAATCTTTTACAGATACTATAAAAATGGTTGAAGCATACTCAGATGTGATTGTTGTAAGGCATCCGTTTGACGGAGCTGCACGGCTTGCAGTAGAAACTTCAGAAAAGCCTGTAATTAATGCAGGGGATGGCTCTAATCAGCATCCTAGCCAAACTTTGCTTGATTTATACACAATTTTGGAGGAGAAAGGTACGCTTGAGAATTTGAAAATTGCATTTGTTGGAGATTTGAAATATGGAAGGACGGTTCATTCACTGACAAGGGCGCTTATGCATTTTAATCCGACAATTTATTTTGTAGCGCCACAAATTTTGCAAATGCCTGATTATTTACTGGAAGACTTGAAGGAAAAAAATATAAAATTTGAAATTCTGGAGGATTTTAGAGATTGCCTTGATAAAATTGATGTATTTTATATGACTCGGATTCAGAAGGAGAGATTTCCAGATATTGAAGATTATGAGAAAGTAAAGGGAATTTATGTTATAAATCGAAAAAATATTGTAGGAAAATGCAAGGATGATATGATAATTTTGCATCCTTTGCCAAGAGTTGATGAAATCGATAAAGATTTAGACAATACAAAATATGCTTTGTACTTTAAGCAGGCTAAAAATGGGATTCCTGTAAGACAGGCGATGATGATGGCTGTTTTAGGAAAGGATAAGGAGTTTTTTCTGTAAATTTATTATTTTTAGAATAAAAAATTTATTTTAAGAAAGGAAAGATTATGTCTGAAGGAAGAGAATTGCTGATAAGAGCAATAAAAAATGGAATTGTAATAGATCACATCCCATCAGAAAAAGTTTTTGCAATTGTAGAAATCTTAAAATTAAAAGAATACAGCGAAAGAATAACAGTTGCAACTAATATGCCAAGCAGTTCGCTTGGAAGGAAAGGGATTATTAAAATTGAGGAAAAAATATTGGAAGAAAAGGAATTAAATAATATTGCACTGCTAGCTCCAAATGTGACAATAAATATTATAGAAGATTATAAAGTTATTGAAAAAACAAAATTAGACAGGTTAGACAAAGTTATTGGACTTATGAAATGTGACAATCCAAAATGTATTTCAAATCATGAAAATATTGAAACAAAATTTATTCGGATAAAAGAAGGTTCTGAAAAAAATAATTCTGAAGAAAAGGAAAAATATAAATGTTTTTATTGTGAAAAGGTAATTTTGGAAGATGAAATACAAATTCAATAAATTTATTTGACAGCTTAGTTTCAAATTTTTGAATTAATAGAGAGGAGGGAAATTAAATGCCTAAAATTCTAATAGAATCAAAAATGCTTGAAAATAATAAAAATGGTGTATTAAAATTAAGAATAAATAATGAAAGAGTGGAAGAATTAAAAAATGTAAAAAATGAAATTGATCTTGATTATGGTGAGCAGACATTACAGGTATATAACAGTTTTTTTACAAAAACGCCAAAAAAAGTTATAAATGTGGAATCAGCTGATCAAAAATATAAAATTACACTTCACTATAAGGCATGGGGAATCACAGCTTTTCTACACCTTGTAATGATGATATTGATTGCTATTTTTAAATCAAATCCACTTTTTACAGTATTCCCGATAGTTACAATAGAATTTTTATTTCTGATTTTTATAGGAGCGTTTGAAATAAGAGAAGTTAAAAGAAAGGATAGTTAAGAAATGGCTAGAATTGATGAAAAAGCAAAAGAAAGAATATTTGTTGCATTAGATTATGATAATATGGAAGATGCAAAAAAACTAGTTGAAGAACTGGGAGATAATATTTCAATGTACAAAGTTGGGCTGGAAAGCTATCTTAATACAGATGGAAAATTAGTTGATTATTTGCACGAAAAAGGGAAGAAAGTATTTCTGGACTTGAAGTTTCACGACATTACAAATACTGTGAAAATGGCTTGTGCGAATGCTATCAAAAAAAATGTATTTATGTTTAACATTCATTGTTCAAATGGAAGCAAAACTATGAAGGAAGTTGCTGAATTGGTAAAAGAAAGTAAATCAAAAAGCCTTCTGATAGGAGTAACAGTTTTGACAAATTTGGGTGAAAATGATATTTTTGAAATGTTTAAAAGTGAGCTTAAATTGGAGGAAATTGTCTTAAATCTTGCTACACTTGCGAGAGAGAGCGGAATGCATGGGATTGTTTGTTCGCCGCAGGAGGCAAAGAATGTGAAGGAAAAGTTAGGAAAGGATTTTGTAACAGTCTGTCCTGGAGTGCGTCCGAAATTTACATTGAATGCTGATGGGAAAAGTAATGATGATCAGACACGGATTATGACGCCATCGGATGCGATAAAACAGGGAGTTAATTTTCTTGTGATTGGACGACCAATAACAAAAGCTGCAGATCCTGTGGAAAGTGCGAGATTGATTTTAGAAGAGATTTCAGAAGTATTGTAAAATTTAGAAATTTTTTGAATGTAAAATAAAAATAATAAAAAATATAAATACTGAAATAAAAATAATGAAATTCAAAGAAAAATGTATTAAAATAAGGAGTATTAAATTTATAAACATAGAAGGAGAAAATTATGAGAAAAAAAGTATTACTATTAGTATTGGGAATTTTGGGAGCGTATCAACTTGGGTATAGTGAAAATACAGATACGAAGAATGTAGATACAAAAGTTGAAACAACTCAAGATGTAGATGTGAAACAAGATCAGGTAAATTCAAATGAAACAGAAAAAGCAGAAACAGAAAAGGAAACAGAATCAAATCAAACAGTAGAAACAGAAGAAAAGCCTCAGACAACGGCAGCACCAGTTCAAAAAGAAGCGCCAAAAGCTAAGAAACTTACGCCTGCACAGGAAAAAAGATTAGAAGCTAAAGCTAAAAGGAATAAAGAAAAAAATATGTCACTAGATGAAAAATTGGATTTGCAAATTTTGAAAATGGAAAGACTGTTAAAAAGTCTAGAAGGTAGATAAAAATTAAATTAATTGATGAACTTAGGAGTGAAAATGACAAAAAATAAAATTATCATTCTAAAAAATGGAACGGATGTTCTTGGAAATAAAATTGAAATTTTGATAAATGGAGAAATTATTGAAGAAATTTCTGAAAATATTGATGAAAGCAAATTTAAAAATAATGAAAATGTGAGAATTATTGATGTTGAAGATAAATTAGTAATGCCAGGAATTATTGATGTGCATACACATATGAGGGAGCCAGGAATTACATACAAAGAAGATTTTACAACAGGTTCACGTGCATGTGCCAAAGCTGGTATTACGACTTTTTATGATATGCCAAATACGATTCCTACGACTACGACATTGGAAAATTTGCTGGAAAAGAAAAAATTGGCAGGTGAAAAGTCGATTGTGAACTTTGGATTTCATTTTGGTGGAAGTAAAAATGACAATGTTGAGGAAATAAAAAAGGTTTTGAAAAATGGTGATGCAAATACTGTAAAAATTTTTATGAATGTAACAACTGGAGAAATGCTTATTGAAGATGATGAAGTATTGAAAAAAGTGTTTGGAAATTCTAAGTTGGTACTGGTTCACGCTGAAAATGAGATGATTGACAAGGCGATAGAATTAAATAAAAATTATGGAAGAGGGCTTTACGTTTGTCATATTCCTTCAGCAGAAGAATTGAAAAAAGTTATAAATGCCAAGAGAAATAATGAATTGAATACAAAAGAACATCCAGTTTATGCCGAAGTTACTCCTCATCATTTATTTTTAAATACTGAAATTCGTGAAAGTACAGAACGAAATAAAATGCTTCTAAGAATGAAGCCTGAATTAAGAGAGAAATCTGATAATGAATTTTTGTGGAGGGCAATAAATCGTGGGGAAGTTGACACAATTGGAACGGATCATGCACCACATTTGATAAATGAAAAACTGGAAAAAATTACATTTGGAATGCCAGGAGTGGAAACTTCGCTTGCACTTATGATAAATGCCTCTAACGAAGGGAAAATATCACTTGAAGCAATACAAAAGTTGATGTGTGAAAATCCTGCGAAAATAATGAAAATTGAAAAAAGAGGGAAGTTGCAGGAAGGTTTTTTTGCTGATATAATAGTTGTTGATACGCAAAAAGAGTGGATCGTTGGTGTAGATGACACAATTGAGTCAAAGTGTGGCTGGACTCCTTATGAAAATTGGAAATTAAAGGGAAAAAACACAATGACAATTGTAAATGGAAAAATTGTTTATGAAAATGGAAAAATTAATGATAGTCATAATGGAAAGGAAATTAATTTTTTGAAGTAATTTGTTTACCTCTATTTAGATAATTATTAAATATTTAGAAATAAAGTAAAAAAATCAAAATTTGAAAGGTGAAAGGAAATAAAAAAATGGTGAATTTAACATTGGAAGAAAAGGTAGCAAAGGCATTATTTGATGTGAAAGCGGTAAAAATTAATGTGGGAGAGCCGTTTACATTTGCTTCTGGGATAAAAAGCCCCATTTACTGTGATAACCGTTATGTCCTAGGTTTTTCAGATGAGAGGGATACAATTGTTGAAGCATTTGTTGAAAGAATTGACAAGAATGTGGATGTGATTGTGGGAGTAGCAACAGCGGGAATCCCTTGGGCTGCATTTATTGCCGACAGAATGAAAAAACCGCTTGCATATGTGAGAAACAAGCCAAAAGATCATGGTGCAGGAAAACAGATTGAAGGAGCTGAAGTTAAAGGGAAAAAAGTTGTTGTAATTGAAGATTTGATTACAACAGGGAAAAGCAGCCTTATTGCAGTTGATGTGCTTCAAAAGGAAGAAGTGAAGGAGCTGGAAGTAAAATCAATCTTTTCTTACGGATTTGACAGTGCGAAGAAAAATTATGCAAAATACAATTGTAAGTTCAGTTCACTTTCAAATTTTGATGTTTTAATAAAATTATTGGCTCAAACTGATTATTTGACACAAGATGAAGCAAAAATTGCTTTGGAATGGAGTAAAAATCCTGAAAAGTGGGGAAGATAATAATTGACTTTTTTTGTAAAATAATCTATAATTTGATAGAACTTTTGTGTGTGAATCATAATTTTGAAATACTTGAATATTATAATAATTTATAAAGTTCAGTAAAGGAGTAAAAATTGAAAAAGATACAATTTATAATAATTCCTACAATATTATCCTTTGGGTTAATAATATCTTCAGCATTAATTTCAAATGCTATGAATAAAGCAAATAAGGATGAAAACAGAATTACAGTAAAGGGAGTGGCAGAACGTAGAATAAAGGCTGATAAGGCACTTATAAACATTGTAATTTCTGAAAAGAGTGAAAATATTGATGAATTAAAAAGTAGTGTGTCAGAAAAGGAAAAATTGGTTACTGACTTGATTAAAAATTTGAAAATAAATGAAAATGATTATAATGTTGGAAACTTACGGATTCAGCCAAATTATATTGAAAATACATCGAATACAAAACAGCAGATAGCTGTAAATTCCACTGCAGTTGTGCCAAATACTAAAATTTCAGATTATGATGGAGTTGAAACAATTTCAATTGTTACTAAAAATATTGACAAGGCTGAGGAGTTTTTTGAAAAATTATCTGAATTAAAGCTTCAAAGCGATAATATTCAGATAAATGAGCCAGAATATTTTATAACAAATATTGAAAGATATAAAAAGGATATGGTTGTAGATGCTTCACGAAATGCTGAAGTAAGAGCTATTGAAATGTTAAAGGTAAATAATAATGAAATTGGCGGATTAAAAAATATGAGTCAAGGGCAATTTGAAGTGTTGGAAGATACAGAAGATGTGAGAAAAATAAATGAAAATGAAGCCAATCAGATTTATAAAAAAATGAGAGTAGTAGTGACAGCTACATATTTAATAAAATATTAAATGCAATAAATTTATTTTAAAAATAATTTCTTGAATTGAGAAAAAGAATAGATTAGAAAACAAATTATAAATAAAAAGTAAAATTTAGGAGGAAAAAATTAATGAAACCAGCAGCAGAATTAAGACAAGGAAGTACGTATAGAAAGGATAACATTCCATATTTAATACTAAAAGCTGAAAGACATCAATCAACATCAGGAAAAAGACAAAGAGCAGCAGAAGTAAAATTCAAAACAAAAGAATTAATTTCTGGGAAAATTCAAGAAATTACAGTTTTGGCAACAGAACTTATGGATGATATTATTCTTGACAGAAATCAAATGCAATTTTTATATGAAATTGATAGGGAATATAACTTTATGGATCAGGAAACTTTTGAACAAATTGCTTTAAGAGCAGAAGATTTAGGAGATGCAGTAAACTTCTTGGAAGAAGAAATGATTATTCAAGTGTTGATGTATGAAGGAACTCCAGTTGGAGTAGAACTTCCAAACACAGTAATTAGAGAAGTAACTTATACTGAACCAGGATTAAAAGGGGATACAATCGGAAGAGCAACAAAACCTGCAACAATTGCAAATGGGTATAGCTTGCAAGTGCCTTTATTTGTAGTAATTGGAGACAAAATCAAAATTGACACAAGAACTGGTGAATACATCGAAAGAGCAAATTAATAATAAAAATTTAAAATTGTAAATAATAAATTATAGCTATCGAAGGAACGGTAGCTTTTTTTGAAGAAATGACATAAAATTAAATATAGATTAATTTTTTGCAATAGAATTTAATAAAATAAATATTATGGAGCAAGGGAGTTTTGAATTTTTGTTAAATAAAAAAATTAAATTATCAGATAGATCTGTTAATTAAATAAAAATAAAAAAATCAAGGGGTTGATTGAGATGAAAAATAAAATAATTAGAGGATTATTTTTTGTATTTTTATTTTTTGGAGTATTTTCTTGTTTTAAAAAAGGGAAGATAAATGAGGAAACTGGGATAAATCGAGATGAAAATACAGTTTTAGTTGCGTCGTTTAATGCGCTTAGGCTGGGGGAAAAGAAAAAGGATTACAAGGCGTTTGCACAGATTTTGGCAAAGTTTGACTTAATTGGGCTGGAAGAGGTTATGAATGAAAAGGGGGTTAAGAAAACTCAGGCGTATTTGGAAAAGCTGACTAAAGAGAAGTGGGATTACATTATTTCAGAAAATTCTGTAGGAAGTGAGAATTATCGGGAATATTTTGCATTTATTTATAGAAGAAGTAAATTTTCAGAGGCACGAGGGCTTGGATTTTATAAAGAAAAGGATGAAAATGAGTTTATGAGGGAGCCTTACGGGGCTTATTTTAAGGCTGGGAATTTTGATTTTGTTTATATTATAGCACATTCAGTATTTGGAGATAAGGAAAAGCAGAGATTGCTGGAGGCGGCAAGTTATGTTAATGTTTATGAATATTTTTCCAAATTGACAGATGAAGATGATATAATTATTGCTGGAGATTTTAATACATCAGCAGATAATATGGCTTTTAAGAATATGCTTGACAAATATGGTATTTCATATATTTTGAATCCTGAAGAAAATTTAACGACACTTTCAGACAGCAAATTAGTAAGCTCCTATGATAATTTTTTTATAAATAAACAAAAAACAAAGGAATTTACTGGAAATTTTGGAGTTTATAACTTCATAAAAAATAATAACTATGCTATAATAAAGAAATATGTGTCGGATCATCTGTTAATTTTTTCAGAATATTCAACATCAGAGGATTTAGATTAACATAAAATAGGAAAAAGAAGAAAGGAAGCGAATGAAAGCAGAAATATTGAATAAAAAATTAGTTTATAAAAAAGTAATTAATATTGGATTGCCTGTGGCGATTGAAAATATGATTTATGCACTTATGAATTTTGTGGATATGTTTATGGTTGGAAATGAAAATGTAGTACTTGGATTAGGAACTATGGCAGTTGCTGGGTTAGGTTTTGCTAATCAAATATTTATGATCTTTATGACATCGCTTTTTGGGATGAATAGTGGTGGTGGAATTTTAGCAGCACAGTATTTTGGAAATAAGGATTACAAGAATTTGAAGAGATGTCTTGGAATAACTGTTATTGTTGGTTTTTTATTCTCATTGCTGTTCCTTTTCGCTGGGTTATTTATTCCAGAAGCTGTAATTTCTGTATTTACGAATGATAGCAAAGTTATAAAAATTGGAACAGATTATTTAAGAATTGTGGCTTGGACTTATCCGCTTGTGGGAGTGGGATTTGCGTTTAATATACAGCTTCGTGCAATTGGAAAAACAAAGTATTCATTTTATTCAAGTGTTATTGGACTTTTGATAAATGTAGTCATAAATTATGTGCTGATTTTTGGACATTTTGGATTCCCTGCGATGGGAGTGCGTGGTGCTGCAGTTGCAACGGTTATTGCAAGAATTATAAGCACTTTTTATATAATTTACATAATTTATAAGTTAAAATTACCAATTGCAGGTAAAATAAACGAATTATTTGATTTGTCAATGGATTTTTTTATAAAAGTTATGAAAATATCACTTCCTGTATTTATTCACGAAATATTATGGGTACTTGGAGCAAGTATGTATGTGATGATTTTTGGAAGAATGGGGACAGATTTTGCAGCTGCAGTTCAAGTTGTAAAATCAATTAGCAGTCTTGTATTAACATTGTTATTTGGACTTTCAAGTGCGACTTCGGCTATAATTGGAAATGAAATTGGAGCAGGAAGAGAAGATAAGGCTTATGATTATTCAATAATATTGTTAAAAGTAGCCATTCTTTCAGGTGTCATTATTGGAGCAATTGTATTTATTTTCAGTCCATTTATATTGATTCACGTAAATGCAAAAAGTTATCCATTGGCAAAGGAAATTGTAAAGGCAGAAGTTTTCGTAATTTTTATAAAGGCAATTAGTTTGCAGTTGCTAGTTGGAATTTTACGCTCTGGAGGAGATACACTTTGGACAATGTTTACTGATTTAATACCGCTTTGGTTCATTGCGATTCCAATTACGTATTTTTCAGGATTGTATTCAGGATTGCCAGTTGCGATTGTGTATTTGCTTTCATGCAGTGATGAAGTTATAAAGATATTTCCTTGTGTGATAAGGTTGAGAAGCAGGAAATGGATAAATAATTTGGTAAATTAGGAAAATAGAAAAAATTTAAGATACTAGAGGAGAAAATAAGATAATGAATTTAGCAAGAAGAAAAAAGTATTTGCTAGTTGGTATTTTAGCAGTTTTTACAATGTCATGCTCTACAATAAAAACCCCACCGCTTGGAGTAGATTATGAAAGTCCCTTAAGGGATAGTGATAATGTTGAGTTTCATTATGATTTGACTTATCTTGACAAGGATGGAAATATTCGGTATGATAGGAAAATTTGGGATGCAACCTATAAGGTTGTAGACGAGGCGAAGGATTATCTGATTGTGGAGATGTTTTTGTTTAATGATATTTATAATAAGGATAAGGAGCATTTTCCAGAGTTTGCTAAGGAATATACGAGAAGGCTTATCAAAAAGAAAATGGAAAATCCTAATTTGAAGGTGTATGTGCTTTCAGACGAGAATAATAATTTGTATGGGGCATTTGAGCATCCGTTTATTACAGAAATGAAGAATGCAGGAATTGATGTTATAGTGGTGGATATTTTTAAATTAAAGGATACATTTCCTTGGTATTCACCGATTTGGAGAACATTGATAGAGCCTCATGGAAATCCTCAGGGAAAAGGCTGGATTGGGGATTTTTATGGTCCAATGTGGCCTAAATTGACTTTGAGAAATTTATTTAGAGCTTTAAATGTAAAGGCAGATCATAGAAAAATATTTTTGAATGAGAAAAATGTTGTGATTTCGAGTGCAAATATTCATGATCCTAGTTATTTTCATGAAAATGTGGCAATATCAGCCGATGGTGAAATTACGAAGGATGTTTTGAATGGATTGCAGCATGTAGCTGAATTTTCAGGCGGGAAGATTGATGTTAATAAGAAGCAGGAAAATAAAGTAAATAATAGTCAAATTGGGAATTTGATTAGGAATGAAAATAGTGGAGCAAATAATCTCGCAGCAAATAATTTTTTAGAAGATGAAAATGAAAGAAAAATTAGGGAAATTGAGAAAAAAAGGGAAGATTTTGTGGAAGAGGAAACAAGAAGATTTGCACAAACTGGGGAGTTTCCTGAAAAAAGCCAGGAATTGGATCATCAAAATAATATGAAGGATGGGGATACGATTACTAGATTTGATGATGAAAATAATAAATATAAGTTGCAATTTGTAACTGAGGCGAAGATTGGTGAGCATTTAGATAAGGATATTGATAGTACGAGGGCTGGAGATGAGATACTTATGGGAATGTATTTTCTAGCTGATAGAGGGGTTATTGATAGATTGATAAAGGCGGCAAATCGTGGAGTAAAAATTAGGATTATTTTTGACAGGAGTAGGGATGCTTTTGGAATGAGTACTAATGGACTTCCAAATAAGCCAGTTTCTAAAAAGTTAAAGAAAAAGACAAAAAATAAAATAGAAGTAAAATGGTATTTTACTAATAATGAGCAATATCATACAAAGATAACACTAATCAAAAAAACAGATGGTAATGTTATAATACAAACTGGTTCAGCTAATTTAATCAAAAAAAATATACGTGGATATATTATGGATGCTAATTTTAGAATTTTGACAAATAAAGATTCTAAATTAACAAGGGATATTTACACATATTTTGATAGATTATGGGAAAATAAAGATGGGCTGTTTACCGTTAATTTTGATGATGAACCGACTACAAAGGCGAGTACAGATTTTATGTATAAAATATTAGATGCAACACAATTAGGTTCATTTTAATCAATGAAGTTTGATTTGTGATTAAATTAAAAATAAAAGAAATAAGAGAGAGGAATGAACGAAAATGAAAAGAAAAATAATGCTTGTAGTTGTAATTTTAGCAATTGGGATGATGTCAGTATCTTGTTTTAAAAAGAAAAAAAATAATAAAAAAAATACTCAAACACAACAGCAACAGCAAACTAAAGATATCAATACAGATATTTTCAATCTTGGGGGACAAGCACAAGGAAATCCTGATATAAAGAATTTGACTCCTGAAGAACAGCAAAAATTGATTAACAATCAAATTGATCCTGCAAAGGTTTCAGAAGCGTTGACAAAGGCACAAAATGGAGATAAGGAATCAATTATGTCACTTGCACAGCTTTATTATAATTTAAAGGATATGGACAAAGTAAAACAAATTTTACAATATGGTGTTGACAGAAATTATCCAGAAGCAATATATAATTTAGCAGTAATTTTGAAGCAGGAAGGTAATACAGCAGAAGCTAATAAGTTGATTGCAAAACTTCCAAGAGGTGCAGTAACAAGTACTGGAAATGCTGGAGTAGTTGGTGGGCAAAGGGTACGTCAAATAAGAATGCGTCCAGGTGCTGAAGCATACAATAGAGGAGTGGATTTAATAAAGGCTAAAAGATACAAGGAAGCTAAAGCTGAATTTGAAAAGGCGTATAATGCAGGAATAAAAGAAGCTGATGTCCGTGTAGCACTTTTAAATAAAGAATTAAAAAATGATTCTGAAGCTTTAAAATGGTTTAAAAAAGCTGCAAATCGTGGTGTAAAGGAAGCAAATTATGAAATTGGAGCGATTTTATATGATGGTGGAAAACAATCAGAATCACGTCCATATTTATTAAAGGCTTATAATTCTGGAAATAAAGCTATGGCAATGCCGATTGCAATGTCATATCATCAGCAAAATAATATGTCAGAAGCTTTAAAATGGTATAAAATTGCAGCTAAAAATGGTGATAAAAATGCTGCTGCCACAGTAGAAAGAATTGAAAAAGGTGGAGTTATTAATGAAAAGAAATCAAGTGAAAAAAGGGTAAAAACATTCCTAGGAAATAATAACTCTTCTAGCCTTACAGAAAGCACGCTTAATGATGTAAAGAGCAAAAATAAAGCTGAAGAATCTATAAAAACTGAAACTAAGCCAGAAGATAAGCAACCAAAATCACAAGTAGCAAAACCTTCTGAAAAATCTGAAGATGTAAATATAGATGAAATTATGAAGAAAAAAGCAGCCGAATATAATAAGTAAATTTAACAGAAGATAGCAATCGTAGGCTTTTTATAAGTGAGAATAGTTCACTTAGATGAAATTTAATAAAAAATATTTTTTTAAATATTGACATTTTAGTAAAAATATTATATACTAATTTCATGGCAAAATTATTTGAAAATCAAACTTAAAATTTTATGAAATAGCGCAAGAACACTCGGAACTTTAGTTGTGAGATGAATTGCACGAAAATTTAGTAAGCATATGGAAAAATTTTAGTAGATAAAATGCAGAATATTCTTTGATTGAAGACTGCAATGGAGTATTAAATATTCTAAAGAAAAGTAAAGTTGTGGACTTAAATGTTGTCCTATACGATAGGGGCGGGCTGAACACGCCTAAAAGAATAAGAATAGTTGCTGTGCTATCAAACTTCTTAGAAAATTTTTAAATACTTTTAAAGATTTTAGAACCCTGCGACTTTAGTCGTGGGAGGTTCAGAGAACAATTTAATCCAAACTTATCAAGAGAGATACTAGGGAACGGCCCGTTTTGAGTATCCAGCAACCTGTAAAAACAAGGTGCTAAATCCGGCATAAAAATGCAAAGATAAGGATAAGAATTTTAATTCTCTTCCTTAGTGGAAGAGTTTTTTTTTAGATAATATACTCGAACTTGTTTAAAATAGAACTGCTAAAAATTATAAAAATCTGGGGTTTGAGTAAATAGTCATAGCTTTTGAGTTCAGTTTTAAGGTAATTTTACTATAATAATAAATTGAAAGTTTTATAAAATTAATAAGAATAAAAAAGGAAAATTAGGAGGAAATAAAATGGCTAAAAAAATTTATTTTACATCAGAATTTGTATCACCTGGACATCCAGACAAAATTTGTGATCAAATTTCAGATTCAATATTAGATGCTTGTCTTGCAGATGATGAAACTTCAAGAGTAGCATGCGAAACATTTGCAACTACTGGACTTGTGGTTGTTGGGGGAGAAATTACAACTAAAACTTATGTAGATGTACAAAAAATTGTGAGGGATAAAATTTATGAAATCGGATATAGACCAGGAATGGGATTCGATTCAGATTGTGGCGTTATGAATGTTATCCATTCTCAATCGCCTGATATTTCAATAGGAGTTGATACAGGTGGTGCTGGAGACCAGGGAATTATGTTTGGTGGAGCAGTTAATGAAACTGAAGAGTTAATGCCGCTGGCTCTTGTATTATCACGTGGAATTATTCAAAAATTGACTAAAATTACAAGAGATGGAACACTTGCCTGGGCAAGACCAGATGCAAAAGCTCAAGTTACATTGGCTTACGATGAAAACGGAAAATTATTGAATGTTGATACAGTAGTTTTATCTGTACAGCACGATGAAAATGTTACAAAGGAGCAAATTGAAAAAGACTTGAAAGAACTTGTAATAAAACCTGTAATGGAAAAATATGACTTGAATATTGAAAACGTGAGAAAATTCCATATTAATCCAACTGGAAGATTTGTAATTGGAGGGCCTCACGGAGATTCTGGAC
>ERZ773069.711-NODE-711-length-20957-cov-84.971151_pt1 | contig 20957 bp, 15 predicted proteins | sample MGYA00580619_ERZ773069 | MGnify/ENA primary metagenome ERZ773069 (study PRJEB29015, sample SAMEA2738007) | human oral metagenome | biome: human oral; feature: human-associated habitat; material: dental | place: China | collected 2108 ...
TTTATTTGAATTTGATGTATTTTGTGATTCTACTGAATTTTTAGTATCAGCGGAAATAGAATTAACCTTAGCTGTACTAGAATCAATTCCGCGGAGATTTAGGATAACCTCATCTTTCTTTTGGATTATTTGAACCCCGTCTTTACTTACAGGTGGTTTTTTAGGGGGAGTTTTTATTTGGCGAATAGGATGTAGCTGGCCGTCATTTTTTATGTCTGGTGCTTTTTTAGTATTGTTATTAAATACAGGACTTTCCTCACGGACTATCCTTGGTCTGTTTGGTGTAGCTGTCGGTATAACAGGCATTTTTCTAGGATGAGTAGATTGCTGGGTCTTAGGTGATGGTGTTTTGGCGGGTTTTTTAAGAGTTTCTGGCGGTTGAATTATTTTATCTATAGCTTCTTCTACATCCTGGCGATTACGTGCATAAAATTGGCGTGAATTATTTATAATTGCCTCGGAATTATCAACTCCAGCTGGTGGCAGATTAAGAGTCGTGGCGCTAAATGCTGGTGCTTTTTCGCCTTTTATAACCATATTTATAATAAAATGGCGGTTATGCATTTGGAGCAGATCGCCAGGTTCAAACTGCGGTTCAAACTGCTGAGCTAAAATCTGTGCATCTTCTGCTGAGACACGAAATGAAATCATTGTACCAACATTTCCAAAAACAGCACCCCGTACAGTCTCAGTCATTTGTGATATATACTGATTTGCAACAGTTAAATTTAACCCGTATTTACGCGCTTCAGATAAAATTGTTGCAAAGGAGTCTGTAGCAAAGTTTTGGAATTCATCTACATACAAATAGAATGGACGACGATCTTTAACATCTGGGATATCTGATCGACTCATGGCGGCTAACTGAATTTTTGTAACTAAAAAACTACCTAAAATACCAGCATTATCTTCACCAATTAACCCCTTTGAAAGATTAACTACCAAAATTTTGCCTTCATCCATGATTTTACGAATATTAAATGTTGATTTAGGTTGACCTATGATATTGCGAATGACTGGATTGGCTGTAAAGGCGCCAACTTTATTTAAGACAGGGGCAATGGCTTCGTTGACTTGTTTATCCCCCCATTGTCCAAATTCTTGTTTCCAGAATTGTAAAACTACGGTATCTTTACAATATTCTAGGGTTTCTTTACGGAATTTTTTATCCGTCAGCATGCGTGCAATGTCGAGCATAGTAGGTTCTGGTCTATCTAATAATGCTAGGATTGTGTAGCGTAAGATGTATTCTAGGCGTGGACCCCAACTTTCGCCAAACATACGCTTAAGCACGCCAATAACCTCAGATGAGATGTTGCTCTTCATGTTCGGATCAGTTACTTCTAGAGGATTAAAACCAACTGGATAAGCCGTGTCGGCTGGATTAAAATAAACCACATCTTTAAGCCGGCTTGGTGGAATGAATTTCATATTGTTTATAGCGAAATCACCATGTGGATCGATAATTGCATAGCCTTGATTATGGAAAATATCACTCAATGCAAATAACTCAAGTAAACCAGATTTACCAGCTCCAGTTTGACCTATAATATAAACGTGGCGTGAACGATCATATCGTAACATCCCAAATTGATGATTAATACCGCGAAAATTTGTGAGTCCAAAAGCGGAAATATTTTCATCGTTAGCCCGATCCCCAGTAATGACTGGAAGTTTGGCTGGAGGCTCAGCTGTTTTAGTGCTTGCCCAGACTATGTTTGGAGTCTCCACATTTGTGTGTGGCAGATGGAATACAGAGGCAAGCTCTTCTATATTTAAGATAAATCCATCATCTGTAAATAAACGGCTGCGGTATGCATTAATTGATTCTTTGTCAAATGAAGAATTTGTTACCGTAAATCCATTTAAATTTGTGCTATTAAATTGCTTAAAAGTTCCGACTATAGCTTGCATTCGCAGGCGAGCATTTGATTGACTGTCACCTAAATATGCTAGCCTAATTTTTATTTGATAACCTAATTTGGCTGCCTTCTTTTCTGCTTCGGCAATACGAGACTTATCGCGCTCAGATAATTCCTTTACAGAGCCGCCCTCGCCTGGCTCTGGGACTTTCCATAATGCCTCAAAAATTGTAGCTAACCACTTAAAACCACCACCATCTAGCAAGCTAAAACCACCGCCATTTTTAACTTTTTCAATCCAGTTATAACTTTCTTTGTGCCAAGAATCGGCGACTGGACGTGTTAGGACCTGTACCCAGATTTCTTCATCGGTATCTTCTAACTTTGCCAATGTTCCAGTTATTCCAGCTAACGGATCAACCTCAAAATTCTGAAATGTTTTAATGGGCAGATACTGACTGTCTGTCACGGTGATTTCTGCTGTATGGATAACTTTGTGAGTACGCTCATTTGCTACGTAATCTTCACTTGCTTCATGGATTTGGACACTTGGATACTGGGCGTAAATTTGCCCCTCTACAAAGCTTTGCAAGGTTTTTGGCATCCAAACATAAAATCTGATTTGACCGCGTACAGATGCAATTTCGAAACTTAAATGTTCTTGTACACCGCCACTTTTACGTAATTCATTTGAATCACGCAAAATACCATGGAGACTGGCAAATAACTGCTCGGCTGCTAATTCTGATTTGTCATTAGTTTTTGGTATTTCTAATACCAATAAAGTACTGTCAACTGAAAGGACCTCTTTTACGCGGCGATTATTTTGCCATGTCATAAATCCTAAAATAATACAAACAGGCACCCAAACCCAGGGAGATAGCACTAATTGTATGAAATCAATAAAAAATGACATACTACCCTTCTATAATATCACTTATAAATAGTCGCTAAAAGCTAATGCTAGACTATTATTTTTTAACATCATCTACGAGCGCATAAGTTGCTTTAGCAACACGCTTAAATTGGGGTTTACTTTGTAAATTTAGCAAAATTGTAGTTTCTTTAACTTGGCGACTTTCCAATACTCGTCTTACAATTTCTTCGCGATGCAATGGCTCACCAGCTTTTTCTAAAACCTCTTTAATTGCGTCTGTAACTGTACCCTTACTGTAACCCCAAGAATCAAGTGCGTAAATTCCGCGCCCAATCAATATAAACCGCTTATCTTTAATAAGCTCATTATGAATTGCTTGCTTCGTTACGTCTTTGCGGTTAAAATCACTTTCTCTGATCGCCTCAGCTATTTCGCTGAAATGTAATGGTTTGCCAGATTCGCTTAAGATTACAAAAATTTTATCACGTATATTTTTTGGATTAACTGTTGGCCATTTTGCTAGTCCCCAAACATCTTTTAAATGAGCCAAGTGTTTAGAAATTTGGGCTAAAGCTTGTACGTGATTTGGATGTTCGTAGTTAAGTTTTTCGTGGAGCTCTTCAATAGTGAGAGGTTTTTTATTAGTTTTAATTGTTTTGATGATTTCTTCAATCTGTTTTTTAATTTTCTTTTCGTCGCCGTATTCAGCAATTGCAACGCCGTTTTCGTAGTTATCAGTTTCATTAATAACAGTTAAATTTGGTGAAAGCTCGGCTATAAATGCGATATGTGCTCGTTCGCGAGAGTTGCTTTTTTTGCCTAATAGTTTATCGGTTAGTTCATGTAATTTTGCAACCCTACCCATGTCACTTAAAGTCCGTATAATAACTTTTTCACAAGATATTATATCAGGCAATTCACCGCGCTCGGCTACCATTTTGATGCGTATTAAAATAGCCTTTTCTAATTGACGTACGCGCTCGCGAGTAATACCCAGTAACTCCCCTATCTGTTCAAGAGTTTCTTTACGCTCGTATAGCCCAAAGCGGCGTTTAATAATTTCGCGTTCGCGCTCTTGGTCTATTGATTCAATAATTGCTTTAACAGAAGCTTTTATATCAATTATTTGTTCTTTTTTTGGAGCTTCGCTCATGAGTGTCCTCTCTGCCTAACACAGATTAAAATGTTAAAAATGTCACTTATCCTGATATATTTTAATTACGCAATTATACAATATAGTATACTCTATGTCAAACATATATCATAATTTATATTATTATAGCATGTTTTTTACGATTTTTGTAAACAATGTTATAAGACTTTTTATAAATTAATATTATATGCTTATGCTTGTATATTTTTATCTTTAGTGTATAAATATATAGCTATTTTAAGGCAATTTTAAGACTTTTATTTCGTTTTTTTAGTACGGCCTCTCCTCTTTGGTATTGGAGCTTCCGCTAGCATCTCATCAGCCTTTATGCGGTCGATGTTTTTAGGATCGATATCTTTAGGAATTTTTACATTTTTAGTGCCGTTTGTAATATATGGACCATACCGCCCATTCAAGACTTTAATGCCATCACCCAAATCAGCAATATTTTTAGCCTTTTCAGCTTCTAGTTTATTAGCATAGAGTTCGCGGGCTTTTTCAATTGTTATTGTATGCGGATCTTCGGGTTTGATACTAACAAATAGTTTACCAATTTGTATATATGGGCCAAATCTACCGATATTGGCTTTAATGTCTTGCCCGTCTTCGGTTTGACCAACTAGTCTTGGTAGTTCAAACATTTTAAGGGCTTGCTCAAGAGTTACTGTTTCGATTTTTGCGTTTTTTGGCATAGGCGCAAAAAGAGGCTTGTCGTTTGAGTCGGTAGAGCCGAGTTGAAGCATTGGTCCGAATCGGCCAAACCGTGCTAGAATTGGCTTGCCAGATTTAGGATCAATACCAACTTCACGCTGTGCTCCGACTTTTGTGCGATCAATATCGCTAGATTGTTCAATTAACTTATGAAATGGCGTATAAAAATTACGCAACATAGCATTACGAGCTAATTTATCGCTTGCGATTGCATCAAACTCTTCTTCTACATTGGCGGTAAAATCATAATCTACAATTTGCGAAAAGTGTTCGGTTAGAAAATCAGCGATTAACTCGCCACTAGGTGTAGGAACAAGCTTGCCTTTATCTGCGCCAGTTTTTTCTTGAATTATATTTTTAGCGATTTTGTCATTTTCTAGTGAAAGCACTACCGCGTCTCTTTCAGAGCCTTCACTTTCGCCTTTTTTAACATATCCACGAGTTTGTACTGTATCTATAATTGTTGCATAGGTTGATGGTCTTCCGATGCCTAAATCTTCGAGTTTTTTAACAAGCGAGCCTTCGGTGTATCTAGCGGGTGGTCTGTCGAAAGTCTGCTTGGCGGTTGCTTGATCAAGGATTAGTTCGTCGCCAGATTTTATATTAGGTAGGATTTCGCTATCTTTTTGATTATTATAAACTTTCAAGAATCCATCAAATAGAATCACTTCACCTTTGGCTTCAAAATGAAAATTACTTTTATCAGATACTTGTATAGTTACTATGGTTTTTTCCAACTCGGCAGGAGCCATTTGGCTTGCTATCGTTCGTTTACGTATGAGGTCATATAATTTTTGATCGTAATCGTTTGAGGAACCTTTCACTTCATTAATATTAGTTGGTCGGATAGCTTCATGTGCCTCTTGCGCGTTACTTGATTTGGTTTTAAATTTGCGGATTTTAGAATATCTTTCCCCAAATTCTGACTTAATGAAGTTTGCCGTTGCTGCTATAGCTTGGTCGCTTAAATTAACGCTATCTGTTCGCATGTAGGTAATTTTTCCAGCTTGGTAGAGTTTTTGTGCAGCTGCCATTGTTGCCTTGCTGCCAAAACCTAACTTTGCATTTGCTTCTTGCTGTAAAGTACTGGTTGTAAATGGTGCAGCTGGATTTCGTTTGCCTGGCGTGGTCTTAATATCGCTTACAGTGAATTTTGCGCCGATCAAGCTCTCTAGAAATTCGTTGGCTTCTTCTTCTGTGTCGAAACGGTTTGGAAGTTCTGCTTTAATTTCATTTTCATTATGTGTAAATATTGCAGTAACTTTAAATTTACTTTTGCCATTAAAATCTGCAATCTCACGTTCACGTTCAACTAATAGACGGACGGCTGGGCTTTGTACGCGACCAGCACTTTTACCGCCTGGAACTTTTTGCCAAACCACGGGACTAAGCTCAAAACCAACTAGTCTATCTAAAATTTGGCGCGCTTGCTGGGCTTTTACTAAATTCATATCTATATGGTGAGCATTTTTAAGCGCTTCTTCTACTGCTTGTTTTGAGATTTCATGGTAAGTTATGCGTTTAGTCTCAGCGGGGTTTAGTTTTAAGACTTCACATAAATGCCAGGCTATTGCTTCACCTTCGCGATCTGGGTCGGTTGCTAAGTAAATATTCTCAGCGGTTTTAGCGGCTTTTCTTAATTCAGCGACAACCTTCTTTTTTTCTGGATCCACTTCGTAATGAGTTTTAAAATCATTATTAACATCAATTGGTGGCGTGCCATCTTTAGTTTTTTTAACTATAGAACGAATATGCCCTACGCTAGATAGAACGGTGAAATCTTTTCCAAGATACTTTTCGATAGTCTTTGCTTTTGCTGGACTTTCTACAATTACTAGATTTTTTACCATATACTATTTTACTGTACTTAAAAAATAAATAAGTTACAAGTATGTAAAGTATCATAGATTGAATTAATTTGCAAGATAAAAGCCCCGTATAAAACGGGGCCTTAAGTGGAGCCTTAGCTGAATAACAGCTTTAACCTCTACTTAATGTCATTTACATTAATAAATGACAGCATTGCTATTGATGCAAAAATCACAAGAGTAGCAAGGATAATTGCAATATCGCTAAGCATTATGACATTCACCTCCTTTTCTTGATTTCTTGGTAGACATTTCTGCGCTTGGCTAATGCCTTATAGTTCGTTCCATTTTAAGCAGACATAGATAATTGCAGTAGCTACAATAGCAAACACTATTACATGTAACCACATAAAGTAATCACCTCTCTTAAGTAAAAAGATTGAACTATAGACTTGCTAGAACGTCGCATACGACTTCGTTTCCGATAGGCTGGCGGCGTTGTTTCCATTCCTGGTAATCGCGTTCCATTTTGGAAATACCATCCCGTGTATCATCAATAAGGCGTTCCCAATCATCGAAATCTTTCAAAAGACGCTCATAGGATTCATCACTAGCCATGGTTTCACCTCCTTCTTGTAGATAGAGTTGATTGGATTCATGAAGTTATGAACTAGTCATACATGTGGTAGCAAATATAAGCATAGTAGCTAATAAGTCCTACTATCGCAATTGTAACCAGTACTGCGTTCACTAAGTTTTCACCTGCTTTCTAATAAGTAGAGATTTATAGATGTTAAAGTGTCTTAGGCTCGACACTTGCATGCGGATTACAGATTATATTATCTGTATCACGCAACGTATTATATACTAGTACATAGTAAAGAATATGTCAAATAATCTAGTAAGATTGATTGGCAAATTATGGGGCGTGATTTATAATTTGTATATGAAAAAAGAGCTAGTTTTGCGGTTTTATAAACGCAATCAATTGCAGGTGCTTTGCGCTCTTTATATAATGAGTTTGTTTTGCGGCGTGGCTCTATCTATGTTGCTTTCCGATGACCCCCGCTGGACAGGCTGGAGCTTAAGCCGTTTAGGTGAAGTTAGTGTTAATAGAATTTCAGCGATATTTTTTAATTCAGGAGTTTTTATGGCTGGATTAATATTAATGGCTATAGGTGTTACGGTAAGGCATAATTGCCTGCAGATTGATCAACGCTCTTCCGCTAAAATAGCAACCATTCTGATGGTTATATTGATGCCTATTTGCATGTTTGGAGTGGCGCTTTGCCCTAATGATACTATGCATGGAGCTCATTTTGTATTTTCACGCTGTATAGTTTTTGGGATGGTAATATTGATGGTACTTTTCCCGCTTAGTTTTCAATGTATAAATCGGCGTGAACGGGTGATATCTTTTAGTTTTCCAATTTTTGCTACGATTTTGGCGGCGCAAGGTTATATTTTAAAGAATTCTTGGTTTGTTATTGTAGAAATCATACTTGGATTTGCGGCGGCAACATGGCTATTTGTTATGTGCCGACATTTCGATATGCAATTACGTAACCACAAGTTACGAGCTAAGAAGTAGCTGTTATATTTTAACGCAAGCACCATTTGTTAGCACCAAGAGGCTTAATTATACCATTAATTTCTAGCATGGTAAGAGCTGTATTAAAATCACTAATTTCAGCCTTTGCTTGCTTTTGTAGTTCATCTCCATCACGCACCCCTTGGTTTAATAATTCAATTATTACATTCTCTAGAGGAGTATCGCCTACTGGTAGAGATATTTGTGAGGGGTTTTGATTTTCTTGATTTTGCAGATTTATAACCTCAAGAATATCTTCTACTGACGTAGCGGGAATAGCGCCCTGTTTTAGTAACGCATTACAACCAGCACTGAGTGGACTGGTTATATTTCCAGGCACGGCGAACACATCTTTACCCTGATTTAGTGCATGAGTTGCCGTATTAAGAGTGCCGCTTCGGCTGGCTGCTTCTATAATAATTACAGCATCTGCTAAGCCGCTTATAATTCTATTACGCTTTAAAAAATTAAAAGGCAGAGGCTCTATTCCTTCTTGAAATTCAGATATAATGCTACCGCCTTTATTTATAATGTCCTCGCCTAATTTTCGGTTCGTGCTTGGGTAGATTTTATGTAGACCATTACCGAGAACTGCTATAGTTGTGCCATCTGCATCTAGGCATGCTCTATGGCTAATGGCATCTATTCCTAAAGCTAAACCGCTTACGATTATTACTCCCCGTTTGGCTAAATCATAAGCAAATTTATAAGCTACCTCTTTACCATAGGATGTAGGTTTTCGTGTTCCAACAATTGCTATCGTGGGTTGACGTTTTGGCGGTAATGTTCCAATATAATATAGCTTTTCTGGAGGTTTATTAACAGAGGTCAAAATGTTTATGTATTTATTATCATCTGTTGATATGCTATTGATTTTCATAGGAAATATTTAAAAAGTGTTGACAATATACAATATAAATGCTATATTTGTAAGTAATTGGCGAAAGCAAGTAGTCAAACGCACCTTCATACCCCCTATTTTAACAGTGATATGCATTTGATTGCAAATCACTCTTTTTGTTAGGTTGTGTGCAATGTGTCCAAAGTAATCTACCCTCCGCTTTCGGACATTAAGTGCATTGCATGCATACTAACCCCTTTAACTAACCATTTAAGAGCTTAGTTAGCGAGTACTCAAATATCGGTCTTTATGACCGGGCGCGCACCTTTGTGGAGTTTTGGTCGCAGCGCTTCGCTTATTTACTCCGCGGGTGGGTTGAAGGGTAAAACGGCGCTAGGTGATGCCCACCCTTACCTAGCGCTTTTTTATTTGTATAAAGGCGTCAAACTTAAGAATAAAAGGAAAACCCCGCTGTATTTTACAGCGGGGCATATGTTAGCGCGAAGAGTGCAACGGCATGTACTAGCTCAGTTGGTTAATGAATGTTTGCATAACATCCTTGAGATACTCTGCTTTTTCTGAACTCATACTCATAAGACAGCTTTTTGACAGCTCATCACATACATCAACGTCAGTGTACTCGCTCTTTGTGCACTCGAAAATACGAGGCTGATGACAATTACCACCTGGAACTGACAAATAGTAAGAGGCGTCGTTACTCGGTACATAGTCATTGATGTTATCATTGATGTTAGAAATTTTTGGCAACTTAATACCAAGAATGTCTTCGTCTGCGCCAGGGATTTTCTCCCGTTTTGGCTGAAGATTACTAGCATTCCCCCATGCGATACTTGCCTCGTAGGCGAACTGAGAAATTTCCAACGCTTGGGTGGAATTCTCTGGAAGAATATCATGGCTTGCACAATTGCTAACAGGTGCTTGACTCATTTTGCTTTCCTTTCTGTAGTTCGAAAATGAGCACAAATATAATATTAACATAGATCTTATATTATTACAATACTTTTTATGATATTTTTGGTTTTTAACAATTATATATTTATTATCTGCGTATTATTTTGTTATACTGGCTAGGTGAAAAGAAAACAAAATAACTTATTAGGTATCTTTAGGTTTTCTATATTTTTAACCGTTATTTTAGCAGGGCTTACTTTTTGGCAACTTAGCTGGCAGGGGCTGTGGTTATTTTTTGTTTTGTTAATTCTAGAGGTAACGTTTAGCTTTGATAATGCTGTGGTAAATAGCCGTACTCTCGCCTCTATGAGTTTGATTTGGCAGAGAATATTTTTAACTGTGGGGATTTTTATAGCGGTTTTTGCTGTGAGATTTTTATTGCCTATTGTAATAGTTATGTTTGCGAGTGGGCTTAATTTTGGTGAGGTTGTAAATATGGCGCTTAGCAATCCTGAGCGTTATGGTTATGTTTTGCATAATGCCTCGCCTATGATTAACGCTTTTGGCGGTATTTTTCTATTAATGATAGGTTTAAGCTATTTTGTTGATTACAATAAACAAATTCATTGGGTTCGCGGTGTTGAACCTTGGCTGGCACGTGCTGGCAAATTTGAAAATTTTAGAGCTTGTTTAATTCTTCTTGTAATGGTGGTTTTATATTTTACAGTTGAAGAAAAATATAAAGCGATGATTTTAATATCAAGCGTTTTAGGTACTTTGCTGCATATTGGGCTTGAATTATTTGGATCATTATTTGGTAGTCATTCATCTAAAGATATTAAACTAAAAACTGGCTGGGCTGCTTTTGCTGCATTTTTGTATTTGGAAGTACTCGATGCTAGCTTTAGTTTTGATGGCGTAATAGGTGCTTTTGCAATTACTAGTAGCGTTATTTTAATTACGTCTGGATTAAGTGCAGGTGCGATTTGGGTTCGTTCTTTAACTATTTATTTGATGCGCTCTGGTACACTTAGTAAATATAGGTATTTAGAGCATGGTGCGCATTGGGCTATTGTGGCACTTGGTGTAATGATGCTCTTTAAACTATTTCATGTTGAGCTTCCAGAATGGATCACTGGTAGTCTTGGCTTGGCATTTATTATTTTAGCAATTGGTAGCAGTGTTATAGAGGCGCGCCACGCTAAAAATACTAAGAATTTACAATCAAGCTAAATCGGTCTTGGCTTGGCATTTAGCACAAATTCCATATAATTCTACGGTATGTTGTTTTAGTATGTAACCTTTTTGGTTAGATATTTCCTGTAGACTTTCTTCAATTTTATGACTGTTAATTAATTCTGACTTTTTACAAACCATACATGTTATATGATGATGGTGGGGCTGGAACTTATCAGAAAGTTCTACTAATGGCGTCCAGCCTCGTAAAATTATATTTGTAATATGTAGTTCGTTAAAAAGATTTAAAGTACGGTAGATACTTGCTCTATTAGCCTTTTTGCGGCGCTTGGATATTTCTGCAGCTCTTAAGGGCTTTTTGGCGTTTAATAGAATCATAAATACTTCAAGCCGAGGCTCCGTTAAACTAAGCTTTGCTTCCTTTAAAATATTTTTAAACAAGATTATTTCATTATTCACTGATTTATTATAGTATATTTTGCAATTTTGTCGCAAAAATTATTAAAAATGCAACTAATTTGTAAAAAATGACTATATCAATATAATTAACAAATATGAAAATTGCTTTTGTTGGTAAAGGTGGTGCAGGAAAGACTACAGTTTCAAGTCTTTTTTGCCTATATTACAGTAAGAATAAATCAGTTTTAGCTATTGATGCTGATATAAATATGCATATGGCAGAGCTTTTGGGATTAAATGCAACTTCGTCAGATCTGCTTCTTTCTGAGAAGTATCCTAGTGACAAAATCCGTACTTGGCTACGTGGTGATAATTCTAGAATAAAAAATAATGCTGAATTTAAGAAGTCTACTCCCCCAGGAAGGGGCTCTAGAATTATTGATATCACAGATAATAATTGGTTTATTAATAACTATACTCGCCCAATTAGTAAAAACTTGCATCTTGCGACGGTCGGCTCCTATTCTGAAAATGGATTGGCATCAAGCTGCTATCATAATAATTTAGCTATTTTGGAGAATATTCTTTCGCATACAAATGATTCTGGCGTGGTGGCTGTAGATATGGTTGCTGGTACTGATGCGTTTGCTTCAACGCTATATGCGCAGTTTGATATGTTGGTTTTTGCAGTTGAGCCTACTGTGCGCGGGCTTAAAGTTTTAGATGATTATCTACGTTTGGCTGAGGCTGGCGGCGTTGCTGATCGCGTGGTTGTAGTTGCAAACAAAGTCGATGATAAAGACGATGAAGAGTTTGTTAGAAAATATGCAGGTAAGCGTTTTATGGGCTCAATTTATCGTTCGCAACATTTGCATAATATTGATAAAGGTCGTGAGTCGTTAGATTTTGATAAACTAGAGAATATTTCAAAAGATGTTTTTATGGAATTATCTAGACGATTGGAATCTATAGCTATTCCTGCGCAGGATCGTTTACCAAAACTCTGGGAAATCCATAAAATTTATATTGGCCAAGACTATGTTAAAAAACGATTTGGTGATCTAACTGATCAGATTGATGATGAATTTAAATATGACGATGCAAAATAATAGGGCATATTTAGGCGCGGACGGATTAAAAAACTACCTAAAGCCTAAAGCTGATGAATATATACCATTGGTTGAGCTGCCATCAGAGTTAAATCCTTTTTTAGAATCTCATGATATTCACATATCTGCAAAACTTATGAATACACTACCACTTGGTAATGTCAAATCGCTACCAGCTTATTATTTGCTTAATTCTGTTGATGCAATTAGTAAAAATGTAGTTGAATCGTCTTCAGGAAATACCGTGTTTAGCATGGGGCTTTTTGCTAAAAGTTTGGGAATAAAAAGCGTGAAAGCTGTAAAGTCAAATACTGTCACGCGTGGTAAATTACAGCTTTTGAGACTTGCTGGCATAGATGTTTTATTGGTTGATGGTCCGATTTGTCCTGATGCTCATGATCCGAATAGCTCAATTTCAATTGCACGCAGACTTGGTAATGAGTCTGGAAATTGTAATCCTGGACAATATGATAATTTTGCTAATCCGCAAGCTCATCGCGATGTAACTGGTCCACAAATCTTTGATCAGCTTGGTGAAAACTTGGGTATGTTTGTGGCTGGATTAGGAACGACTGGCACGTTAGTAGGTACTGCTGGATATCTTAAAGAAGTTTTGCCTGAACTTAGAGTTGGAGGTGTGGTACGTGTACCTAATAATCAAGTTCCTGGCGTCCGTACATCTAATCATTTGCGTGAAATAGACTTTAACTGGAAAGATATCCTAACCGAGGACTTAGTTGCTATTGATGAAGTTGATGCTTATAAATCTAGCCTAGATATGATTAGGCAGGGTATTTTGGTTGGTCCAAGTAGCGGATTTGCTTATGCTGGGGCTTGTACTATGATAGAAAATATCATAAATAGTGGAAATGGTGATATGTTATACGGTAAGCATGTAGTGTTTGTTTGCCCAGATAGTTGTTTCCCTTATGTTGAAGAATATTTTGAAATTTTAGGAGAATCTAGTTTTCCAGAAATAGACAATCAATCATCTGGCCCTATTCCTGGGTTTGAAGGTAATAATTCCAATAATAAGCCAGCTAGAATTGATGACATTTCTCCAGAGGAACTATATGAAGATATTAAAAAAACAAATCCAAAATTTAAAATAATTGATGTTCGCGAACCTAGAGAATTTGTCGACCACCACATTAAAGGTAGTAAACAAGTTAGCTATTATAATATTGAGGACTGGGTGACACAATTAAAAGATACAGAATTGACCGATAGCTATGTTTTTGTGTGTTCGCGTACAGGGCGTAGTTTACGCGCTGCTAGTATTGCCAAAAAATTAGGTATAGAAAATGTTTTTGTGCTCGCAGGTGGTACTGCTGCGTGGTCGGCAAAAGGATTTGATAGAGTACTTCCTAATTCGTGCTTGCCAAACAACAAGCCTATTTTATAAAGCACTCCAGCTAGTCGGCTCTAAATTATCATTAATAAAGTCGTGAATTATTTCGATTGATTGCGGGATAATCTTCTCTTCAATGAGTTGAATTTCATCTTTTGTAAATTTTTTTAGTACGAAATCTTTATCGTGGATCTTATTACGTAAAATAGTATAAATACCGATTCTTAGGCGCGCAAAATCTTTCCCTAGATGTGCGTTTAGTGATTTTACTCCATTATTACCAGCATCTCTTCCACTCAATCTTATGCGTAACTTACCAAAATCTATCATTAAATCGTCATGTAAAACTAGAATGTCTTTTGTGCTTATTTTATAAAAATCAATTAGTGCTCGTGCTGATACTCCAGTATCGTTATAGAATGTAAGGGGCTTTACTAGAAGTATTTTTTCACCATTTAAGCTACTTTCGGCAATAGAGGCTGAGAATTTAGGTTTATGTATAAAAGCGGCATTTAGCTGCTTTGCGAGTTTATCAATAATCATCCAGCCAATATTATGGCGAGTCTTTTCGTATTGGTTACCAGGATTACCTTGTGCGAAGATAATTTTCATTTTACAACTTAATATAATCAACGATTATTGTGTGGATTTAATAACTTTTCGGCATTTTTAGCTTGTTTGTAGGCTTTTGTGACAGGCTCTTTTCCTTGACTTATGCGTTTTTTGTTTGATTTTATTTGTTTTTCATCTCTAAAGCTAAGTTTAATAGGGGTACCATTATAATTGTATGTATCACGGATAAGACTTTCTAAATAGCGTTTATAACTCCAGTGGATGAATTTAAGATTACTTCCATAAATTACAAACCACGGCGGAGCTTTATCTGTTTGAACTATGTAGCGTAATTTGGGGTGTGTATTTTTTAATCCAGCGGGCGGATGCTTTTGGACTGCTTTTTGCAGTAAATCATTTAAGGTACGAGTTTTGGTCTCTTGGTTGCGCCTTTTGTTGATATCTAAAACTAAATCAAATAGTTTAGTAATATTTTGACCCGTTATAGACGAGGTGAATATCAGAGGTGCCCACGGTACAAACTTTAGATGATAACTAATTTTAGGTGCTAAGGCGTCACGAGTGAAGGCATCCTTACCTTCAACACTATCCCACTTACTTACTACAACGATTAGACCTTTTCCAGCGTCATTAATTATGCCCGCCAGACGTTGATCTAGTGCTACATTAAGTTCATTAACATCAAGTAATAGAAGGCAGATATCAGACTCTTCTATTGCCTGAAGAGTGCGTAAAACGCTAAACTTTTCTATGCCAGTTTCTTGCTTACCCTGACGGCGAATTCCGGCTGTATCCAAAAGCTCAATCGTATTTTGACTATATCGAACCTGAACCCTATTAATATCCCGAGTTGTTCCAGCTATGTTTGCCACTAAGGCCTGCTGTTTTCCTGCCAGAGCATTAAATAGAGTACTTTTACCTACGTTTGGTCGCCCAATGAGTGCTACTCGTAAAATATCATTTTGTTGACGCTCAATTTTGGCTGGTATTTTTTCAGTTACCATATCTAACAGATTAGCTATTCCTCGATTATGTTCAGCGCTAGTTTGGATAACAGTTTTGATTCCTAGGCGTTTAAATTCATCAACTGGTAGACTGCCCTTTAAATCGGTTTTGTTTAAAACGAGAATTACGGGTTTTTTACTTTTGAGAGCTTTTTTAGCTACGATCTTGTCTTGATCGGATGGATACATAATACTATCAACAACCACTAAAATAACATCTGCTGATTCAGAAGCTTCTGTAATTTGATCTTGGATTGTTGCTTCAAAATCATCATTAGGATCTTTTAATCCAGCGGTGTCGACTAACCAGAATTGATGTTTTTTGTATTCAACTTTCCCTATAACACTGTCGCGTGTCGTACCAGCTTCACGGGCGACAATTGCCTGTTGAGCTCTAACCATACGGTTAAAAAGCGAACTTTTACCAACATTCGCCTGCCCTATTAGCGCAACAGTAGGAAGCTTACTTGCCATAACCCATTAATTATACCATGAATTAGGTGGCTCTGCGATATCGAATCAAAACTGGCAAGATAATATTTACGGGTTGATTACTATATAATCCCCCGCACCAAGCGTACCAAGTTTGTATGTACCAAAATGAGTACGATGTAATTTTATTACCGTATAGCCAAGAGCGGCAAAAGTACGTCGGATCTGTCGATTGCGACCCTCGCTCATGCTAACGATCCAATTGTGGCGATCTTGATTGCTTTGGCGGCTTAGTCCAAGCTTGCTAAGTCCATCATTTAATTGTATACCAAAATCAGCAATCATTTGTTGGTGGAGCGGCGCCAGTTCTTTATCTAGCGTGACATTATATTGTTTGTTTTTTCTAAATTTTGGATGGGTCATGCGAAATGCAAAATCACCATCATTAGTGAGTAAAAGTAACCCCGAACTATTAGCATCAAGTCTACCTACTGGCTTTAGATTATGAAATTTATCTGGTAAAAGAGAATAAATAGTAGGAGTTTTACCTTGTTGTTTGCGAGAGCAAACATAATTAATCGGCTTATTTAACATTAAATAAGTATAGCTACTGCGTCCGCCCACTATGTGGTTATTGATAGTTACAGTGTCGCTCTCGCCAATTCGTGCACCTAGTTGGGCTGGCTGATTGTTAATATATACTTTCTGTTTAGCGATTAGATTATCAGCTTGCCTCCGTGAAACTCCAAGTTGGAAGGCTAAAAATTTATTTAGCCGTTCAATCTTTTCTGTTCGGTTTGGTTGACTTGTTGAATTAGGCATATAATGTTAAGTCTGCCTTGTATGACCCCAACTATTATTGCTGGATTGGAGGAATATCATTGATCTCTTGAGCTAATCTATCGGCAACGTTATTAATTTCCTCTCGTACATCGCCGTTTAGGGGTTGAATCACCCTCTCTCCGCCAGTTTTCTGCTGAGTTTGAGGCTGAGGTATCTGCGACGTTGTTGACTGCTGTATGTTTTGCTGTGTCTGGTATACCTGTGGCTGTTCTTGTAGCTGAGGACTTTGCAAAGGAGTGTAATTATATTCTGGTTGCATTTGCTGTTGAGCAATGTTCTGCTGAGTTTGCCTAAAAGCTTGCGCATTCTCTAAAACTTGAGTTTGTGGGTTTGACTGAACTGGCTGCGTCGCCGACTGGTATCGATTTTCTAAATTAGGTATTTGTACAGGTTGAACTGGCTGCTGTTGAGTATGCGAGTTATTTTGTTGCAGGTGTACTGGATGATGTGGCTGTGGAAATTGAGGAGGTCTCTCATCAAGAGTTGAATAAACGCCAGTAGGTTGAATCGGAACAGTTGCTCTTTCTGTTTTTTGGTGATTTGGCTGTTGTGCTGGGGTGCGCATTAAATCCTCGGATGGAATCACTGGATGACCTTGTTCAGGCGCAAATTCTAATCTTGGATCCTGCTGTGAAAATTGTTGGGCTTGATTCTGTGGCTGAATTTGCTGTTGGCTTACTGGTTCTCTATATTCTGGTAGATTTCCACTTGGCTGATCAATACTGTTATTTGTATCCACTAGATTTTCATCGCTACTGGAACTAGTTTCACGTGATGGTTCAGTCTCTTCATAGCTTAAATTTTGAGTATCATTAGAATTGTCAGTATTGTCTGAATATGTGTCGTTTTCTGATGTTCTATCTTTTTCCTGTGAGTATTGATTTGAATTATCATCAGTATCATCTGGCTGAGTTGACTGAGGCTGGTCCCCTAATACTTCATGTACGGCTCGCACAACATCTTCAATTCCAACCTGTGATTTTACTAAATAACGTGCAGCCCCAAGCTGCTCGCCTCTTTGACGCTGATCCTCTCCGCTGAGAGCTGTCATCATAATGACTTTTATATCTTTTGTTTCTGTAGTAGATTGCAAAATATCAAGCATATCAAAACCACTAATCTTTGGCATCATCACATCACTTACAATCAAGGACGGACGCTCTTTTATTGCCATTGCTAGAGCTTCTTCGCCATCCCCTGCCGAAACAATATCGTAGCCTTCAGCAAGTAGGCGTACACCATAAATTTCTCGCAAGTTTTTATCATCTTCTACTAATAAAATTTTTGTCATAATTACCCTTATTATACTTAAGCTTTTTGAAAAAATCCAGAAATTCGATCGTTATTTAATGTTGTAATTACCGCCTTGATATATATTCTGTTGGATTACGTTCTATGCTGGATAATGGTGTATTTGGGCGTGGTGACAAGTTTGTACGATCATTAACTGGTGGTTGCTTAGAAGTTGGCTCTACTGACTCTGGTGCGCGCGGATATTTTTCTGCTGCCGTGGATTGGATTGTTTGAGGATTTGGACGGTTAACTATGCTTCTAAGTAGCTTCTCTTCTGGTATAGGTATAGGTTTTGGACGAACTCTTGCGGAACTTCCAATTTGATAATTTGGCTGGCTTGACCTATGTTGAATTTCTTGAATGCGCGAAGATCTGGTTGCGGCTTTAGGTGTGCTAGGATAGGTATTTGGACCCATTTTACTAACTGGATTTGCTTGAATCTCTTTTTGAGATTGGGGTTGTACCTTATTATCTACAGGATTTTTGGGCGTATTATTTGGATTTACTGCTTCAGATACTACTGTCTTAACTTTTGGTAAAGGGGGTATTTCTGAATTTGAGTTATTAATTTCTACGTCTGTAAATTCGGCATCTTGAGTATCTGAATTATTATTATCGTTATTATCATCTATAATCTCACTCTGTTCTTTGATAACTCTGAGTTGTTCTGCTATATCAGCTGCGCGTCTATTCTCTTCTTCAATTATGGCGGTAGCTTGAGCATTTCTGATGCGTGGTAAATCTATATAAAACGTACTGCCCTTATTGCGCGTGCTAGTTGCGCCAATCCTGCCGTTCATACTCTCTACCATTCGCCTTGTTAGATAGAGCCCTAAACCACTACCGTTAATTTCGCGCGTATCGCTGTTATCTACACGGTAGAACTTCTGGAATAAATGCGGAATATCTTCTGGTGGTATTCCAATCCCTGTATCGCTTACGCTAAAACGTATATATTCATTGGAAGCATTTACATCAACTGCAATTTGTCCGCTGGGTGTGTATTTAATAGCGTTTTCTATTAGATTAGAGAGACATTCTTGCAGACGGTCTTTATCTGCTCTTACGTATAAAACTGGTGATATAGTTACGTCTCCAGATTTAGATCGCCCTCCGGTTGGTTTATATAACAAATTTAAGCCTTTTTCGCGGGCTTCTTTAATTAGATCTTCGGTAGCTTTGCGACTGATATCAATTGCATTTACAGCGGTAATACGGTTTTTTAGCCTTCCGTCTTCTGCTCTACTAATCTCTAGTAAATCACGTAATAAACGCCCTAAATATTGTGCTGATTCATGCGCCTTACTTATATACTCATAAGCTTTGGCATCTATTTTAGATACTTTAGGATTAAGCGCCAATCCTAAATAACCCTCTATTGAAGCTACTGGAGTGCGCATCTCATGGCTGGCTGTGCTTATGAATTCTGCTTGTTCGCGTTCCTCGGCGCGTTCTTTTGTTGTATCTCTAAAGACTACAATAACACCACCTTCATCAAGCGGAGTTATCATTAAAGATGCACTAAATCTTTTATCTGACTTGGTGATGATAACTAGATTATTCTTTTGCGTTTTTTTATTTGCTAGTGATACTACCGCTGGATGTGCTGTATCACTAATGGGATTACCTTTTTCATCTTCAAACTTAAGAACGGAATTAATATGTAATCCTAGCGCGTCTGCCGCACTCCATCCTATCATTCTTTGAGCTGCGGGGTTAATTAGTAGAATTTGACCAGAATCTTTTGTCATGATTACGCCATCGCTAATTGAACGTATTATTGTGCTTGACTTTTCTGATTCTGATTTTAAAGATTCGCTTAATCTATTTTGTTTTTTTGCTCCAGTATTAAATAAAGCACTATTGCCATGCCAAATCATGTAACTTAACAATATTGGTAAATTTAAAATTGAAAAACTGCTGATTACATCTAACCTAGATAAACTACCCTCCATAACTCCCCAGATTAAAAATCCATTAACCAAAATAAATAAGCTAAAGATTCCACCCCACCCAAAGAGACCAATAAAAGACCCGATCATGAGCCAAAATATAAGCAAGGGGCTACTTATACCACCACTACTAATTATAATCCATCCAAACAGTAAGATTGTAAGCAAGTATAAAATAGTTCCCGCTTGCTGTACAAAGCGTTCTGGGGTGCGTTTGTAGACGACTACTCCGATTAATATAAAAGCAAAACTTACTATGGCTACTATTCTAGAGGCGCCTAAAGTTGCAATTGTTGGGTCATTTGGAAAAATATTAGATAAAGCAAAAATTCCAATTCCAAGGCATGAAATTAAAAACATCACCTCACAAAGGCGTTTGTACCAAAATGGTGTTAGGTTGTGTGATTGAATTTTTGCCCCCTAGTTAATAAACATTACAATTATAACAAATCCAAATATTACTAGCAACTAACTTAAATTTTCTGCCAAATAATCCCTCACCATCACAAACCCATCAACCGCTTCAATTGCCGCCAAGTACTCTTTCCACTCCTCATCATTCAGCTCTGCCAAGCTGCGCCCGGGAAAGCTCGGGTGTCCATAAATATATAACAATTCCGTCCAGCCATGTAAGTTATTGCCGCGCGGCTCGTCAATGATAAATCCCTCTTCATCGGCTACGAAAATGTGGTCTTTTTCGCCGTCAAAATAGCCAACCGCAAAAGAAAAGATAGCTCGGCGATCAGTTTCACCTTGCATTAGTTTGATGATGCCAGGATAGCTAAAACTATCCAGCAACAATTTAACGAACGGCCCCGGAAATCCTTTCAGTGCTGGGATGAAAAAGCCGCGATCATCAACGATCAGGCGCTTGTTTGGAAAAGCTTTCTTGGCTTGCGCCAGTTTACTCTTGGCAATTGTTTGAATATCCAGTCCCCGCCCCTCGTCAAAATCATAGTCGAGCTGCTGCAGATCAATACCGAGCGGGTGAAGGAGTTTTTGGAGGCTGGCGAACTTTTGGTGATTGGAGGTGATGAAGTGAATTGGGT
>ERZ773069.713-NODE-713-length-20940-cov-24.243668_pt1 | contig 20940 bp, 17 predicted proteins | sample MGYA00580619_ERZ773069 | MGnify/ENA primary metagenome ERZ773069 (study PRJEB29015, sample SAMEA2738007) | human oral metagenome | biome: human oral; feature: human-associated habitat; material: dental | place: China | collected 2108 ...
TTGATCTCGTGATCGAGAAGCTCGAGCGCCAGATCCGCAAGCAGAAGACGAAGCTGGAGCGCCGCTTCCGCCACGGCGGGTTCAAGGCGGAGGCCGTTGAGACCTTTGCCCCGCCGGTACCCGAGGAGGATGACATCTTCCCGGTTGTCAAGACGAAGCACTTTGCCCTGCAGCCAATGGACGTGCAGGAGGCCATCATGCAGATGAACCTGCTGAACCATCACTTCTTTGTATTCCGCAATGCGGAGACGGAGGAGGTCAACGTGGTATACAGCCGAAATGACGGAAAATATGCCCTGATCGAGGTCGAGGAGGGCTGAGGAAAGACCGCGTTATGCGCGCGGGGGCGGCTGCGCCGGAGAGGTGCGGCCGCCCTTTTTGTATCCCCTTTTTGATTGTTTTATGGTATGATAGGGAACAATGACATTATTTCTGTGTAGAATCGGGGGAGCCTGATGCGAATCATCTATGCCGTTCACCAGTGGGTGAGCCTGATCTGTGCGCTGTTCCTGCTGCTGCTCGTGCTGACGGGGCTGCCGCTGCTCTTTCGCGGGGAGATCCATGCGTGGAATACGCTGAATCTGCCGGAGCGCGGAGGACCGATGGCGATGGCGGAGATCTGGCAGGCCCTGCCGGAGGCGACGGAGGCAGTCAAGGCGGCCAGCCCGGCGAAGGAGATCCTCTCCGTGACTCCGGATCCATCGGACGGGACGCTCTCCTTCCTCGTGAAGGATCCGGAGGCACAGACCCCCCGTACGCAGATGCGGATGGGCGGCGAGCGGGTCATATACGATGTGCGCGCCGGCACGGCGTTCAACCGTGCGGACCGCGTCTACCGCTCGGAGGCGGTGCGGGAGTTCATGCATACGATGCACATCCTGCATGTCCGCATGGGCATGGACCGCGGCGGGCGCGATCTGCTCGCGACGATGTGCGTGCTCGCTGTCATCTCCGTCGTCAGCGGCGTCTATCTCTATCTGCCGATGATGAAGAAACTCTCCTTTGGAACGCTGCGGCGAAAGACGAGTCGGCTGTTCTGGTCCGACTGGCATAAGCTCGTATCGATTTTTGCCGGCGTGTGGACGGTCGCCATGTGTCTGAGCGGGATCTTTATCGTTCTCTACTCTGCCGGCGCACGGGACTACCACCGTGAGGCGCAGGCGGCGGCAGCAGAGCATTTTGCCGTGCAGATGCAGGCAGCAGATGCGATTCCGCCCGCAGAGGCACTGGCGCAGATCCAGACTGCCTATCCGAAGAAGGATATCGTCTCCATGCGTCTTCCCGCGGCGGAGGGACTCTACGCCTTTCAGATTGCAGAGCCTACGCCGCGTGCAACGGATTTTGCTCTCGGGGAGGATGTATATCTCCCGGCGGGCGGCGGCGAGCCGTTTTTTGTCCCCGCAGCTCCGTGGCTGACGATGGCGGCGTTCTTCCTGAATATTCACATTCACAACCATGAGATGCTCGGAACAAAGCTCATCTGGACATTCCTCATCCTCACGACAGCGGCGATGATCATCACGGGCATCGTCCTCTGGCTGACGCGCTGGCGCAGCCGCATCTCTGCTGCTGCCGACGCCGCAGTAGAGGCGCGTACGAACTCCTCGTGGGAGGAGCCGGCCCGTGTCACAGGGCTCACGCTGATCCTCCTCATTGCACCGCTGTACGGCGAACTCGGGGAGAAGATCGCCCTCGCCTTCGGTGCCTATATGGTCTTTTATTTTGTCCGCGCACTGCGGGGATGATGTGCGCATGGATGGGGGATGACAGGCAAAGCGCCGTTTAGAAAAGGGAGAGAGCCTTGAAATTTACGGGACTTACATCGGCCGAGGCGGAGGCCTCGCGTGCAAAATACGGCGCGAACACAATCCCGGAACCCGCATGGATGACGTTCGGGCAGGCGTTCCGCGCGACGTTCCGCGACCCGATGATCCGCATTCTGCTCGTGATGGTCGTGCTCATGATCGCGATGTACTTCGCCGGGCATGCAGAGATCTACGAGCCGGTCGGCACGATCGTGACCGTTATTCTGGTGGCTACGGTGACGGCGCGGACGAATGTCGCGAGCGACACGGAGTACCGTGCACTGCGCGCCCGTACGGCAAAGGAGACGGCAAAGGTCTGCCGCGACGGCGGGCTCGTCGTCCTGCCGGTGGATGACATCGTCGTCGGGGACCATGTGATCCTGCAGGGCGGGAACAAGATCCCTGCGGACGGAATGCTCATCGCAGGCGATTTGCGCGTCAACAACACGGCACTCAACGGCGAGACGGAGGAGTGCCCGAAGATCCCGGCAGACAGCGGCTATGTCTTCCCGGAGGAGATCACGGGCGATACCTTCGTCGATGACGCCTCTCTCTTTCGCGGGGCAGTGGTCTTTGACGGCGAGGGCGTGATGGAGGTGCACCGCGTCGGCGTTGAGACGATGATGGGGCGCATGGCATCGGAGATGCAGGCGCATGAGCCGGATTCGCCGCTGCAGGTAAAACTCGCAAAGCTCGCCGATCAGATTTCGGCATTTGGTTATATTTCGGGCGTGGCCATCATCTCTCTCTACATGATGTTCTTCGTGCTGCGCGCAGGCGGGCTCGAGGCATATGTCATGCTCGGCTGGAGTCAGATCTTCGTCGATCTCATTCAGGCCGTGTCGCTTGCCATCCTCATTATCGTCTGCGCTGTGCCCGAGGGGCTGCCGCTCATGATCTCGCTCGTACTCATGCAGAACACGAGCCGCATGCTCGCGCGCGGCGTCCTCGTGCGCCGTGCGGTCGGCATCGAGACGGCGGGCTCGCTGAACATCCTCTTCAGCGACAAGACGGGGACGATTACGGGCGGTCAGCTCGAGGTCGTGGAGTTCTTTACTGCAGGGGGCAGCGTCCTCGCGACAATCGAGGAGCACGCCGCGCTCCATGAAAAGCTGAAACTCGCGATCGGCATGAACTCCGCCGCCATGTACGATGAGAGTGGCGCGGTTGTCGGCGGCAATCCGACCGATCAGGCAGTCATGCGCTTCCTCGGTGCACAGACCTACCGTGCCTTGCAGGCAAATGACAGCTATCGTGCGGGACAGCGGCAGACATTCAACTCGACGAATAAATTCAGTCAGGCGGAGCTGCCCGCGCGCGGTACGGTCGTCTACAAGGGAGCGCCCGAAGCATTCCTTGCGCGGGCGAAATACGCGCTTACGGCGGATGGGGCAGTCGCCGCGTTTGATGCGGCGCAGCTGAACGAAAAAATAAACGCCTATGCCGCGCGTGCGATGCGCGTGCTGGCATTCGGCTACTCGACGCAGCCCTTCCGCAAGAACGAGATCAATGCGGATGTCGTCCTCATCGGGCTTGCTGCCATCCGCGACGATGTGCGCCCCGAGGCGCGCGAGGCAATCACGGAGGTACAGGCGGCGGGCGTGCAGGTTGTCATGGTGACAGGCGACCGCCGCGAGACCGCCGTCGCGATTGCACGCGACGCGGGGCTCCTGCGCGCGGATGGCGATCTCGTCCTGACAAGCAGCGACCTCGCCCTGATGAGTGACGAGGAGGTGCAGCGCGTCCTGCCGCAGCTGCGCGTCATTGCGCGCGCACTGCCGACGGACAAATCGCGCATTGTGCGCCTCTCGCAGCAGATGAACCTCGTTGTCGGCATGACGGGGGACGGGGTCAATGACTCGCCCGCGCTCCGGCGCGCGGATGTCGGCTTTGCCATGGGCAGCGGCACGGAGGCGGCGCGCGACGCGGGGGACATCGTCATCCTCGACGACAATTTCCGCTCGATCAAGGACGCGATCCTCTACGGGCGTACAATCTACAACAACATCCTGAAATTCTGCCGCTTCCAGCTCGTCATCAACATTGCGGCGGTTGTCGTCAGCGCCGTTGCGCCCTTCTTTGGCATCATTGAGCCGCTGCGCGTCACGCACCTTCTCTTCATCAACCTCGTCATGGACAGTCTCGGAGCCATCATGCTCGGCAACGAGCCCGCACACGAGAGCTATATGCGCGAGAAGCCGCGCCGACGCGATGCGAACCTCATCACGCCCGCAATGACCGTGCAGATCGTCTGCATGGGCGCGTGGCTCGTCGTCCTGAGCTTCTTCTTCCTCACGGATGCAGGCATCGCTGCCGTCTTCGACGGAAAGGCGGAGCACTATACGGCATACTTCCTCCTCTTCGTTATCGCCGCGCTCATGAACGGCTTCAACGTGCGCTCCACGGGCTTCGGGATCTTTCGGGATCTGTCGGAAAACGTCGGGTTCCTCAAGGTCTGGGCGGGCATTGTGCTCATCATGGCGGCAATCATCAACGCGCCCTATATCCCGCACGCCGTCGGCGCATGGATCGGCGGCATGTTCAGCACAACGCCCATCCATGCGGGCGGCTGGGCTCTTGTCACCCTCCTCGCTGCGACGATGATACCTGTCGATTTGCTGAGAAAGGCAGCGTGGAAGGGATTTGTGCGGGCGAGAGGGTGAATGAAAAGGGAGGAATGGTGTAAGAAAAAGCGGCGCAAGTCCCTCGCAGAACCCTCGTTACGCAAGCGGTCGGACACTTATCTGCCTAAATACCTGCGGATTCCAAACGCGCTTCGCTTGAACGGTTAAAATCCGCAGGGGGCAGAACGTGTCCTTTGTTCCGCTTGCTCCACTAGGGTTTGCTACGGGACATGCTCCGTGCAACGGTACATATAGCCCTTGCTGAGGCGGGAAAGCGCACAAGCGATGATGGGGGGGCGTTGAGGGGCTTGTTCCGCTGTGTCAAAACATAAAACATCTCACTCACGCAAAATCCGGTACATACTGCGCCCCCACCGCCTCCGCGCCTTGCACATAGACGCGCTCCATTCCGAGCTCACGCGCCGCCGCAACCACACTCTCATACTCAAACGTCGTGAGCCGCCGATGCAGCGGTGGGAACTCAGCTGCGCGATAGAGCGGTGTGTACTGCCGCATGAGACTCAGCTGAATCGCATCGCCGAACTCCTCCCACAGCCGCTCGACGAGCGCAATGCTCTCGCGGCGGTGCCCGGGCAGCACGAGATGGCGCACAAGCACACCGCTGAGAAGCCGTCCGTCGTCCGCAAAACGACCTGTGCCGACCTGTGCCACCATCGCCGTGAGTGCCTCCCACGCCGCCCGTGCGTAGTCAGGAGCGGCAGAGTAGAGCCGACCGCTCTCCCCGCTCGCGTATTTCAGATCGGGGAGGTAGATATCCACCGCACCCGCAAGGCGCGCAATATTCTCGCGTGTCTCATAGCCGCTCGTATTCCAGACGATGGGGAGATTTAGCCCGCGCGCTCGTGCCAGCGTGAGTGCTGTGAGAATCTGGGGCGTGTAGTGTGTCGGTGTCACAAGATCGAGTGTTGCCGCGCCCTCTGCTGCGAGCGAGAGAAAGGCGGCGGCAAGCTCCTCCGTGGCTATCTCCCTGCCGCGTCCCTCGTGACTGATTGCGTGATTCTGGCAGTAGACGCAGCGCAGCGTACAGTGCGCGAAGAACACTGCGCCCGCGCCATGTGCGCCCACGAGACACGGCTCCTCCCAACGGTGCAGCATCGTGCGCGCAACGCGCACAGCACTGCCCGCGCCGCAGAAGCCACGCGCACCTGCATTCCGATTCACCCCGCAGCGGCGCGGGCAGAGCGTACAGTGATCGAGCAGATCGTCCATCAAACTCCCCCTTTTTCCATATTTTCCCACAAAAAAACCGGAACGGCAAGACCGTCCCGGCTTTTGTTACGATACTACAAATTACGATGCTTACGGCAGCACGATATCCACACCGAGCTCTGCCGCCGCCGCACGAATGTCCGAGGGCGGCTCCGTATCCGTCACGAGCCCTACAAGCGCATTGAGCGGCGCATAGTCATAGTTGCCGTCCGTCGAGAGCTTGCGTGCCTCTGCAAGAACATAGGCACGCTTGCTGCGCGCGATGATGCGCGCCTTGTTCAGCCCGTCGTCGATGTCGTAGGTGGAGACACTGTTCCCCTTGACATCCACGCCGACCGCACCCACGAAGGCGATGTCGGGTTTGAGCCTGCCGATGAAATCCTGCGTCATACCGCCCCAGAATCCATCGCGTCCGCGGTTGATCTGTCCGCCCGCAAAGATCAGCTCGATGCGCGGGTTGCGCGCGAGTACGCCGAGCACGTCGACCATGTTCGTCACAACCGTCAGATCGCGGTCGCTCTTCATCAGGAGTTCTGCAATCGCGAGATTGCTCGTCGAGACATCGAGGAAGACCATATCCTTCTCCTGAATGAGGGAGACGGCAGCCTGCGCGATGCGGCGCTTTGCCTCGACATCCATGTGACGATGGCGGCTGACCTCAATCATGTGGACACTCTGCGTCAGTTTCACGGCGCCGCCATAGGTCCGTTTCAGACGACCCTGCCGTTCGAGCGAGCCCAGATCCTTGCGGATACAGTCCTCGGTAACCTTGAATTTGGCGCTGAGCTCTTTGACCTTTACCTTGCCGTCACGCTCCACCATGCGGACGATGAGCTCTTGGCGCTCCTCCAGAAACATGATATTCACTCCCTTTACGCAGATGAAATTGACCATGCTCACATATCTGCGGTCAATGAGCCGTCTATCCTTTTTTTTCAGTGTACAGCAAAATAGATAAAATAGCAAGACAATTTTATCTATTGAAGCAAATTTATAAGAGTGAATTCATTACCTATATTCTATTATAATAGACAATATCCTCTATTCAAACTTGTTAAATTGTAATTATAGGTAAATAAAATGAGAAACTACCCGCATTCTCCCGTATTATGCGTCGGATCATATGCCGTTTGTGGCAGTACCCGACCCATATGCTTTGGGGGCTTCTGCGGGCAGTTCCCTAAAAAGCGGCTCAGCCGCCGATTTTCAATTTCTCACGCGCGGAAACGTGACGGTTAAATCCAACATCGTCCTTCGACATGCCGAGTGCAAGACCCACGAGCTGCTGCAGGTGGAGGACAGGCATCTCGGTCTGCGAGCGTACGGCTTCGCGTCCCTCGGGGCCATACATATCAAGCTGCATCTGGCAGAGCGGACACGGTGTTGCAATCAGATTTGCCCCCGCGCGATCCGCGCTCGCGGCGATCTGCCCCGTAACGGTCAGCACGTCGCGCTCCGCCGTGAACTGCGCGTGGAAGCCGCAGCACTTGCGTCCCGCATCAAACCAGACAGGCTCTGCGCCGAGACGGCGTACGAGGCGCTCGAACGACTCGGGATAGTCTCCGCTCTCGTGATCCATGACGGGCGCGGGACGCAGGATGTGGCAGCCGTAGTAGCAGGCGACCTTCGTGCCTTTCAGTTCGCCTGTGAGCTTGCCGTCCAGAACCTCCGGATGTTCGTCGAGCACCCAGAGGAAATGCGTGATCTCGCTCGTTCCCTGATACGCGTAGGGATGTCCTGCCTCCTTCAAAATACCATTGACCTTCTCCTTCAGTGCGGGATCGTGGTCGAGACGGTGCTTCGCCGTGCGCAGCTGCAGCGTGCAGGTGTTGCAGACGGTGAGGATGGGCAGCCCCATGTGCTCTGCGATGGAGATGTTGCGCGCGTTGACGGCGAGTGCCGCGAGCTCGTTCACACCCTGTGCGTGCGATGCGCCGCAGCATGTCCAGTTCGGAATCTCCTCGATCTCTATGCCGAGCTTTTCACAGACCTTTGTGAGCGAGGTATATGCCTCGGCAGCCGCTCCCTCGAGGACGCAGCCTGGAAATAATGCGTACTTCATGACGATGCCTCCTCCTTATCGGCCTTTTCTGCCGCCTTCACGATTGCGGCGATGGTCTTGATCTCAGGGTTGACGGGATGGCTTGCGAGTGGATCCATCTTGCCCGTGTTCATGAGGCGCAGCGCCATCGGCAGGCGCATGGCAGACATGATATAGCCCTCGGATTTGATGTTGAGCTTCGACTCGTCGAGGGTGCCGGATTCGGAGATGTCGTCGTAGATCGCCTTTGCATGGCGCGCGCCGACGTTGTCATCGAGACGATGCTTGAACGTCTCCTCCTTGAGTTTTTCGATTGCACCCGCAGGATCGAGCCCCTTCGGGCATTTTGCCGTGCACTCCTGACAGTTGAAGCAGCGCCAAAGTCCCGCGTCGATGACTGCCTTCAGATGCTCCTCGGGGCTCTTGTTGCGCGAGTCGGCAACGAGCTTTTCCGCGCGCACAAAGATGAACGGGTCGAGGAAGTCATCCGGATTCAGCGTGTTCTTGTTGCACTCCGATACGCAGGAACCGCAGAGAATGCAGCCCGCATATTTCTTGTACTTGTTGAAATCGGCGGGGGATTGCAGACAGCCGGTCTCGGGCGTGAATTCGTCCTTTGGATGCAGGACGGGCTTTACCTTCTTGATTCGCGCATACTTCGGATCCCAGTCGACGATGAGGTCGCGGATCACGCGGAAGTTGCCGAGCGGCGCAATCGTCAGCTCCTCCGTCTGATAGCGCGCCATGAGATCGCTGACGAGCACCTCGCAGGAGAGTTCGGCGTTGCCGTTGACGCGGACAGCGCACGCGCCGCAGATACTCGAGCGACAGGAACAGGTGAAGGAGAGCGTCGGATCGAGCTTCTCCTTGATGTAGGTCAGCGCGCCGAGGACGGTCAGACCCGTGGTGACGGGCACCGTGAAGTTGTCCGCCCACGATTTCCCCTCGACGAAGCGATGGATTTTGAGCTGTACGTCCATATCAATACTTCCTTTCCATCGGCGGATACTTCGTGATGACGACATCCTGATACTCCGCTTCGTAGGTGCCGTTCGGTTTTTTGAAGATCAGCGTATGCTTGAGGAAATTCGCGTCGTCGCGCTTCGGGTAGTCGCGGCGCGAATGACCGCCGCGGCTCTCCTTGCGCGCGATGGCACCCTGCACGATGGCGTGGGAGATCTGGAGCAGATTGCCGAGCTCGACGTACTGCTCGAACGCTGTGTTGTAGACGTGGGAGCTGTCGCCGACGTAGCACTTCCTGTACTCGTCCTCGAGCGCGTGCAGCTCTTTTGCCGCCTCTTCGAGCTGGGTGCCGTTACGGAAGACACCCGCCTTGAACCACATGGTATCAACCATTGCATCGCGAATCTCTGGAACTGTACGGTTGTTCGCGTGCGGACGCGCCGTCACCTTGTCGAAGCGATCCTTCCACTTCGTGCAGCCGTCCGCAAGCTGCTGCTGATTGCCCTCATAGTTATGCTGTTTTGCATAGGCAGCCGCGCCCTCTCCTGCGGTCTTTCCAAAGACCAGCACCTCGGAGAGGCTGTTCGCACCGAGACGGTTTGCGCCGTGTACGGAGACGCAGCTGCATTCACCCGCGGTGAAGATGCCCGGCACGCGCGTCGCGCCCGTGCGGAAGTCCGCCATCTCAAGCCCGCCCATGGAGTAGTGGCAGGTCGGGCTGATAAGCACGGGTTCTTTCGTAATATCAACGCCTGCAAAGCGATGGGCAAGGTCCGCGACCTGCCCGAGGCGCTCATGAATGCGCTCGGCGGGAATCTTTGTAAAGTCGAGGTAGACGCCTGCCGTCAGCCCCTCGCCAATGCCGCGCCCCTCCTCGATCTCGGTTGCAATGGCGCGCGCCACGATATCGCGCGTTGCGAGCTCCATCTTTTCGGGTGCATAGCGCGCCATGAAGCGCTCGCCGTTTTTGTTGACGAGGAGCGCGCCCTCGGAGCGGCTCGACTCGGAGAGAAGCACGCCGTTGACGGAGAGTCCCGTCGGGTGGAACTGCACCATCTCGGGGTCTTTGAACGGGATTCCTGCATTCATGCCCGCGACAATTCCGTCGCCCGTCGAGCTGTATGGATTTGATGTGCGCACCCAGTAGGCGCGCCCGTAGCCGCCCGTCGCAATGAGGACGGTCTTGGCGGGCACGCCGATGAGGTCGCCCGTCCGCATATCCATCGCGATGACGCCCGCGAGCTTGCCCGCGTCCGTCATGCTGATCTCGAGCATCTGGCACTCGGAAATGAAGTCCACATCGTGTGCGAGGCATTGTTCGAAGAGTGCATGCACCATCGCGTGTCCCGCGCGATCCTCGAAATAGGCGGCACGCGCGTGGGAGGAGCCGCCCATCTTGCGCTGATGGAAGTGTCCGTCCTCCTGCCTGTTGTACGGATAGCCCATGTAGTCCATCTCGTAGATGACCTTGCCTGCGTTCTCCGCGAAGTATTCAACGGCGTCCTGATCGCAGAGATAGTCGCCGCCCTTGATTGTGTCGAATACGTGGGATTCAACCGTATCTTTCGGATCCGTAACCCCTGTGACGCCGTTCATGCCGCCCTGCGCCATCGTCGATGCCGAGCGCGTGGGCACGAGCTTTGTCATGACGGCAACCTTTAGATTCTTGTCCTGCGATGCGGCGAGCGCTGCGCGCATACCGGCACCCCCGCTGCCGATGATGAGCACGTCGTAGGTCACATCGCCGCGCCGAACCTGCTCCGGGATGTTCTTTCCCCCGCAGCCGAGATAGGCGCCGGACATGAGTACAACGCCTGCCGCTGCAGTGCCCTTGATAAAGGTGCGGCGTGAGATTTCCATTGCCATTGCTTTCGTCTCCCCTCCTGATGATACATAGAATTTATTTCAATGATTGATAAAATCTATCGTTATGTTATTTCGTTGGTAGAGGTGGAAAATCCTGCTTTTGTGTGGGAGAAAACTGTACTTGAAAAAGCCTCCCGCATGGAGCGAGAGGCTTGCGCTTGCAGAGTCAGTGCAGAGTTGCTAGAATGAGCTAGTGGCCGAGCACAGCGCGGCGCTTGAGAACGTAGTTCCACACCATGACGATGCCGGCGGCGATGAGCTTTGCGATCATGTAGTAGATGTGGATGAAGTCGACGAGCACCCACATGAGGAGCTGGTTGAGCCCGAGCCCCGCGATGCTCGAGCCGAAGAAGAGCATCTTTGCGCGGCGCGTCTGGGCATTCGCTCCGCGAAAGACGCAGACAAGGCAGAGCCAATAGTTGACGAGGACGGAGATGCTGAACGAGATGCCCGCCGAGAGGAGGTAGTGGAGGCCGCCGTACTCGGTGAGGATGTAGAGCAGTCCGTAGTCGAGGAGGAAGCACGCGCCGCCGACGAGGACGAAGCGGGCGATTTCATAGAGTCTGGGTGACATGGAATACCTCGCGTGAGATGATTTTTCTAAGCGGTGCAAGCCCTGCGCGAACGCTTAGTTGCGCAAGCGATCGGGCACTTATCTGCCTAAATACCTGTGAATTTCTAAACGCGCTGCGCTTGAACGGTAGAAATTCACAGGGGGCAGAACATGCCCTCGTTTCCGCTTGCTCCACTAGGGTTCGCTTCAGGGCATAGCACCGCTTTATTTCCCTCTTTGAAAGGAATAGATATGATAGAAAGATTCTTTGTTTTGTTCAAAATTCCTGCTGTTGTAGGATTGTGCAGCATATTCTTCCTCGGTGGCTGTGGGCGCGAGGAGGCGGTGACGGCGGAGGAGACGAAGCTCGTTATGGGAACGGTGGCGCATCTGACGGTGCGCGCGGATGAGATCACCTCACAGGCGGCACTGCGCGATGGGATGGCGGTGCTCACGCAGACGGAGCACGATGCGGATGGTGCGGCGATTGCCGACCTTGAGGCTGCGGCGGGGACGGGCGAATGGCAGGAGATATCGCCCGCGCTCTATGAGACGTTGCGCCTCGCGCAGGAGCTCGCGCACCGCTCGAATGGCGCGTTCGATGTGACAGCGGCTGCGCTGACGGAACTTTGGGAGCGCGCGCGTGCGGAGAAACTGCCGCCGTCTCCCGAGGAGGTTGCCGAGGCGCGTGCGTGTGTCGGGTATGAGTTCCTAGAACTGAATACGGTGGAAGAAAACGGACAAAAAAGATACCAAGCGCGTCTCCTTCGTACAGGGATGAAGATTGACCGTGGCGCACTCATCAAGGGGCTCGCACTCGACGGGATTCATCAGAGCTGGCAGACGGCGGGCATCGAGAATGCGCTTGCCGATCTCGGTACAAGCTCCATCCTCGGCATGGGTATGAATGCGGAGGGCGCGCCGTGGCAGATCGGCATCCGCAACCCGCGCGGCGAGGGACGTTCTGATCTCATCGCCGTCCTGCCGCTCGATCATGAAGTCCTCTCCTCCTCGGGCGATGATGAGCGCTTCTTTATCTATGATAGGCGGCGCTACCATCATCTCATCGACCCGCGCACGGGTTATCCCGCCGAGACGGGGCTTGCCTCTGTGACAGTCATCCTGCCGATGGAGACGGATGATCCTGTGTGGCGGGGGCATATGGGGCTGCTCTCGGATATGCTCTCGACGGCGGTCTTTGTGCTCGGTGCGGAGGAGGGGCAAAAGCTCCTTGCGGATTTCCCCGATGCGCGTCTTGTTCTCGTCGGCACAGACGGGAAGATTATAGAGTGACAGACGAAAAAACTCTGCTGCAGTTCATTCTGCGGCAGAGTTTTTGTATGCATATAGATCAGCCGATCTGGATGACGTGGCTGACTTTGAATCCCTTTGACCAGAGGCGATCCTTGACCGTATCCACGTCGTCGATGTCGGCGCGAATGATGATCTGATAGGTACCGCTTGGCTGCGGGAGCGTGACCATGCTGTCGATGTTGATGTCGAGATCGGCGAGGACGGTCGAGATGTCGCGCAGGACGCCCTTGCGGTCGGCGACATCGATCGTGAGGCGCGTCTTGCCGCTGTCGAGACCCATGACGGCGATAAAGGCGCGGAAGATGTCCGTCGAGGAGATGATGCCGACGAGCTTGCCGACCTCGGAGAGGACGGGGACGCCGCCGATCTTCTCGCGCGCCATGATGAGCGCGGCCTCCTCGATGGTCATCGTGTCCGTGACGGTGATGACGTTTTTCTGCATGACATCGGCAACCTTGATCTTCGAGAGCAGGGTGCGCACTTCGAAGCGGTCAAGCGTGGTCGCCGCAGAGGGGGAGGCACGCAGGAGATCGCGATTCGTGAAAAAGCCGACGAGCTTGCCGTGCTCCACGACGGGCAGACGGCGAAAATGCCCCTTGTCCATGAGCTTCGATGCTTCATCTATGCCTGCATCGGGGCCGATGGTGACGGGGTTCTTGGTCATATAGTTGGCAACAAACATAAATGCTTCCTCCTTGCCAATGGTAACGCGAGATACTCTTTCTAATATTCGCGTTTTGCGTTGATTTTTCCTGCTTTTATGGGGAAAGTATGTGTTGTATATGGGGGAGGCTTGTATCATCCTCCGAGGTATGCCTTCCTAACATCCTCACTCGCCGCCAGTTCCTTCGCTGCGCCCGAGAGCGTGATGCGTCCCGTCTCGAGGACGTAGGCACGGTTGGCGATTGAGAGCGCCATGTTCGCGTTCTGCTCGACGAGCAGGATGGTTGTGCCTGCCTTGTTGATGTCGACGATGATGGAGAAAATCTCCTTGATGAGGAGCGGTGCAAGCCCCATCGACGGCTCGTCGAGGAGCAGGAGGCGCGGGCGGCTCATGAGCGCGCGCCCCATCGCGAGCATCTGCTGCTCTCCGCCCGAGAGCGTACCTGCCTGCTGCGCGATGCGCTCCTTGAGGCGCGGGAAGCGCGTGAACACCATCTTCATATCCGCAGCAATTCCATCTTTGTCATTGCGGATGAATGCACCGAGTTCGAGATTCTCGAGCACGGTCATCTCGGCAAAGATGCGCCGCCCCTCGGGCACCTGTGAGAGCCCCAGGCGCACAATCTCATGCGCTCCCGTACCGGCGATGTTCCTGCCCTCGAACGCGACCGTGCCGCTCTTCGGGGCAATCAGCCCCGAGATCGTGCGGAGCGTCGTGGATTTCCCTGCGCCGTTCGCCCCGATGAGGGTGACGATTTCGCCCTCCTTGACTTCGAGAGAGAGCCCCTTGAGCGCGTGAATCGCGCCGTAATAGACGTGCAGATCCGCGATGCGGAGCATGGGCACATTCGCGGCGGCTGCGTTCGTATTCATTTCATCTGCCATAGTTATTCCTCCGCACCCAGATACGCGCGGATGACCTCGGGATTCGTCCGAATGTCTTCCGGGCTGCCGTTCGCAATGATCGCACCGTATTCAAGCACATAGATGCGCTCGCAGATGCCCATGACGAGGGACATATCGTGCTCAATGAGGAGAATCGTGATGCCGAATTCCTTTTTCACCCAGCGGATCATCTCCATGAGCTCGAGTGTCTCCTGCGGGTTCATGCCCGCTGCCGGCTCGTCGAGGAGCAGGAGGCTCGGCTGCGCCGCGAGCGCACGTGCAATCTCGAGGCGCCGCTGTGCGCCGTAGGGGAGGTTCTTTGCCTTCTCCTGTGACGCATCCGCGAGGTGGAAGATCTCGAGCAGACGATATGCCTCCTCCTCGAGTTTTCGTTCCTCCTCCCAGTAGCGGCCGACGCGCAGCACCGCCTCGATGAGACCGTAGTTCATGTGGCAGTGGTACGCGATCTTGACGTTGTCAAGCACCGTGAGCTCGCCGAAGAGGCGGATGTTCTGGAATGTGCGCGCGATGCCGCGCTCCGTGATCTGATAGGGGGCGAGGCCGACGATGCTCTTGTCCTTAAAGAGAATCTCGCCCGTCGTCGGCTGGTAGACGCCCGTAAAGAGGTTGAACGCGGTCGTCTTGCCCGCGCCGTTCGGACCGATGAGCCCGAGCAGCTCGCCGTATTTGATGTGCACGTTGAAATCCACAACCGCCTTGAGGCCGCCGAAGACCATCGAGACATCCGTCGCCGTCAAAAGATCCTTTGCCATTACGCTGCGCCTCCTTTCCGGAAGAAACGGTTCAGCGGACGCATCGACGTGACCTCAACATAGCCGAAGAGACCCTGCGGGCGGTAGAACATGAGCAGGATGAGCGCAAGTGCATAGATGATCATGCGCGCGTTCGGGAAGCTTGCGAGCGCAGCCGAGAGGAAGGTGACGACGAGTGCGCCTGCAATCGAACCGGTCATCGAGCCGAGGCCGCCCATGACGACCATGATGAGGATGTTGAATGACTGCATGAATGTGAACGAGGCGGGGCTGAGGATGTACATGTTGTGCCCGAAGAGCGTACCTGCGACGCCGGCAAAGAACGCGCCGATGGTGAAGGCGAGCACCTTGTACTTCGTCGTGTAGATGCCCATCGACTCCGCCGCGATCTCGTTCTCGCGGATGGCGAGACAGGCGCGGCCGTGGCGCGAATTCACGAAATTTTTGATGATGAAGAGCGCCGCGAGCATGATGAAGAACACCCAGGTGAAATTCGTCAGATGCTGGATGCCCTTGAATCCCGCTGCACCGCCGACGTAGGGAACGTTGATGATGACGATGCGGACGATCTCGCCGAGACCCAGCGTTGCGATCGCGAGATAGTCGCCGCGCAGCCGCAGGGTCGGCAGACCGATGAGCGCGCCGAGAAGCCCTGCCGATACGCCGCCCGCGAGAAGTGCGACGGGGAACGGCATTTGGAAATTCGTCGTGAGCACGACGCCGACGTAGGCGCCGACTGCCATAAAGCCCGCATGCCCGAGCGAGAACTGCCCCGTATACCCGTTGATGAGGTTGAGGCTCGCCGCGAGGATGATGTTGAGACCCGCAAAGATGAGGTTCAGCTGCCAAAAGGCGCTGAGCATCCCCGCCTCGGTCAATCCCATGATGACGGCATAGATGACGAGGGCGACAATGAGCATCTTGAGGTCATTTTTCTGCAATATGTTCATGAGCGCCCCTCCTCAGACCTTTTCCTTGACATTCTTGCCGAAGATGCCCGCAGGCCGCACGAGCAGCACGAGAATCAGGATGGCGAATGCCGCCGCGTCGCGGAACATCGAGAAGCCGAAGCCGGAGATAAACGCCTCAACAATGCCGAGGACAAGACCGCCGACGACGGCCCCCGGCAGGATGCCGATGCCGCCGAAGACCGCCGCAACAAATGCCTTGATCCCCGGCATGAGTCCCATCAGCGGGTCAATCGCGTTGTAGTAGATGCCGATGAGGACGCCGGCGACTGCGGCGAGGGCCGAGCCGATGGCGAACGTGATCGAGATGATGCGGTCCGCGTTGATGCCCATGAGCTGCGCAGCCTCCGTGTCGTAGGATGCCGCGCGCATCGCCTTGCCGATCTTCGTCGAGCGCACAATATAGGTCAGAATCAGCATGAGTACGAGCGTCACGCCCATGATGAGCAGCTGCTGCCCGCTGATGATGAGTCCCGCCACATCAAAGGAGATGTCGCTGATCGTCGCGGGGAAGGTGCGCGGTGTCGGCGAGACGATGGCCATCGTGACATATTCGAGCAGGAACGACATGCCGATCGCCGTGATGAGCACCGAGATGCGCGGCGCGTGGCGCAGCGGCCGGTAGGCGAACCGCTCGACGAGAACGCCGAGCAGCGACGTAACCGCCATGGATATGAGGATCGCCGGCAGGACGGGGATGCCGAGCGTGATCGCGTAGAACCCGAGATAGGCACCGACCATGTAGATGTCGCCGTGTGCGAAGTTGATGAGCTTGATGATGCCGTAGATCATCGTGTAGCCCAGAGCGATCAATGCGTAGATGCTGCCGAGCGAGATCCCGTTGATGAGCTGCTGCAGAATCTCTTGCATAAACTCCATAGATGAACCTCCCTTTGGGAATGATGGAATCAATGTAGCGGTAATTCCTATGAAAAAGAGCCGCAGATCTGCGGCTCTTATGCATTGTCAGCCGAATAATTACATGCTCGGCATAATCTTTGCGACGACGACGCGATCGCCGTCCTTATTCTCAAGAATGACCGCCTGCTTGATCGGGTTGTGCTGGGCGTCCATCGTGATCGTGCCCGTGCCGACAACGAGATCCTTCGTCTCCTCGATCGCCTTGCGCAGCGCCTCGGGATCATCCGAGCCCGCGCGCTTCAAAGCGTCGACGAGGAGCTTGCCCGCATCATAGCCGAGGGCGGCAAAGACGTTCGGTGCATGGTTGTATTCCTTCTGGAAAGCGTCGATGAAGGGACGAACCGACGCGTCCTTGTCCGAGTAGTGTGTACTGAAATACGTGTTGTTGAGCGCTGCTGCGCCAGCGAGTTCGGCGACTTTCGGATCATCCCAGCCGTCCGTGCCGATGATGGGCGCTGTGATGCCGATCTCGCGCGCCTGCTTGACGATCTTGCCGACCTCCTCATAGTAGGCGGGGACAAAGATGACGTCCGCATTCGCCGCGCGCAGACGCGTCAGCGTCGCCTTAAAGTCCTGATCCTTCGAGAGGAAGGCCTCAGTCATGAGAACCTTGCCGCCGCCCGCGGTAAAGACCTTCTCAAAGACCGCGGCGAGGCTCTTGGAGTAGTCCGTGGAGTTGTCGAGATAGATGACGGCTGTCTTGGCCTTCAGCGTGTCGAGCGCGAACTTTGCCATAACGTCGCCCTGCTGCGGGTCGATAAAGCAGCTGCGGAAGATCCACGGCTTGACGGCGCCGTTCTCGACCGTAACGTCAACCGCCGTTGCATCCGGTGCGATGACAGGAACCTTGTTGTCCGAGGCGACCTGCGACTCGGCGATGACGTTTGCCGTCGTCGCGGGCCCGATGATCGCGCGGACATGATCGTCGGAGATCAGCTTCGTCGCCGCGTTCACGGACTCTGCCGCCTCGGATTTGTTGTCCGCCTCGACGAGGACAATCTTCTTGCCGTTTACGCCGCCGGCATCGTTCGCCTCTTTGATCGCGAGCTTCAGCCCCTCGAGCGTCGAGGTGCCGTAGTTCGCCGTGTTGCCCGTCATCTCGAAATTCGCACCGATGCGAATCTCATCCGACTTGGCCTCGTTGCCGCCGCAGCCCGCGAGTGCGGAGCCGAGGAGCGCCGTGCCGACCAGTGCGGCGGCGAGACGCAGTGCTTTTCCGCCGAATATCATAAATATACCCCCAGTTCTCATGATCATATAAAAAAGACAGCATCCATTATAGGGGAGAGAACGGCTTTCGTCAAGGTATACAATTCGAAACTTACGTGTCCCCCACGAACACCTTGCGGCACAGCCGATCGCGTGCCTGTATGCCTCGAATACCGGCGGACTTCTTAGACGCGCTTTGCCTGAACGAGAGAAATACCGGGGTATGCCGCACGAGCAGGCAGCGTCATCCAATCACACGCACCCCCCTGATTGACAGAGATGTTTTTCCGTTGTTATAATGGGACAACTTATTGGAGGGCTTTGAGGGAGGACCATATGAACGAAAAAAATTTTCCGCTCGGCAAGGAGCAGACCCTGGAGCTGATAAAGCGCTGGCCGACCCCGTTTCACATCTACGACGAGGCGAAGATCCGCGCGAACTTCCGCCGCCTGCGGGAGGCCTTCTCTTGGGCACCGGGGTTCCGCGAACATTTCGCGGTTAAGGCGCTGCCGAATCCGCGCATCGTGCAGATCCTGCATGAGGAAGGCGCGGGCACGGACTGCAGCAGCATCGCAGAGCTCCTCATCTCTGCGGCGGCAGGCGTCAAGGGCGAGGAGATCATGCTCACCTCGAATGATACACCCTGGGAGGAGTTTCAAAAGGCAATCGCCCTCGGCGCCGTCATCAACCTCGACGACCTCAGCCATCTCGATTACATGGCAGAGCATGCGGGCCTGCCGGAGGTGCTCTCGTTCCGCTACAATCCCGGCGATCTTATCGAGGGCAACGATATCATCGGAAAGCCCGCCGAGGCGAAGTACGGCCTCACACGCCCCCAGATGTTCGAGGGATATCGGCGCGCGCAGGAGATGGGCGTCAAACGCTTCGGCCTGCACACGATGGTTATCTCATCCGAGCTGCGCACGGAGGCGTTTCTCCTCACCGCGCGCATCATGTTCGAACTCGCAGCGGAGCTGAAACAAAACCTTGGAATTTGCGTCGAGTTCGTCAATCTCGGCGGCGGCTTCGGCATACCGTACCGACCCGAGGAGAACCCGATCGATTACGCCGCCGTCGGCGCGGGCATCGAATGGCTCTACAACGACATCATGCGGCCTGCAGGACTCGGCAGCACCGCGATCCGGACCGAGAGCGGGCGCGCCATAACCGGCGATGCGGGCTGGCTCGTCTCGACCGTTCTTCATGAAAAGGACACGTATAAGAAGTACATCGGCCTTGACTCCTGCATGGCGAACCTCATGCGTCCCGCGCTCTACGGCGCGTACCACCACATCACGGTGCTCGGCAAAGAGAATGCGCCTGCCGATCATATCTACGACGTTACGGGATCGCTCTGCGAGAACAACGACAAATTTGCCATTGACCGTGCTCTGCCAAAGATCGACATCGGCGACATCGTCGTCATCCACGATACCGGCGCACACGGCAGCGCAATGGGGTTCAACTACAACGGCAAGCTCTGGTGCGCCGAGCTTCTCCTCCGCACTGACGGCACGATCGAGCTCATCCGCCGCGCGCAGACCCTGGATGATTACTTCGCCACGCTGCGCTATGAGGGCGGGCTGCTTTCATAAAAAATAAATGGGCGCATTGCATCCGGTGCAATGCGCCCATTTTCTGTAAAAGGACTACGAATTGAGCCTTCGGTTCGGATAGATGCTGAGGCCCTTGATCGCTGCGCCGACCGCAAGGCCCTTCGTCGTGACCTGATAGACCCAGGTATCTTTGGCGACGATGTCCGCGCCCTCAATCGCGCCGCCGGAGTAGCCGTCCGTCGCGGAGGCCTCGGCTGAGCCGCCGACCTTGAACTTGCCGGAGATAAAGGACTCCCATGCGTGCTGCGAGCCGAAGACGAAAATGAGATCGTACTCCTTCACGCCGAGCCCGATGCCGAGCTGGTAGGCCTCCATCTTCATATAGACGCGCGCGCCGGTCATCTTGTTCACCGCGAGACCGCGGCCGTGCGCGCCGCCGAGCAGACCAAACTGTGATCCTGTGGCGCTGATCGTCGCGTAGCCGTAACAGTTGTCGAGTACTTCGTGTGCATTCGGCGTGAGATCGTAGAGGTTCTCCAGCGCCTTTGTCTGGAGCTCCTGGATCTCTGCGCGCTGCTGGTCGGCGCTTTTGGCAAACGCCGTGACCGAGAGCGCGAGGAGCAGGGTGAGTGTGAGGGCCATAAGCCGTGCGGGGAATTTCATCGGTACCTCCTTATTCCTCGTGGGAATAGCGCTGCAAAAGCAGGCCGTGTGATAGTTTTCCAACATTCCTCTTTTATTTTAAGGCGTTTTGCAGTATGTGACAAGAAAAGATATATTGGATACGATGGGGAGAACATTAGAGAAACGCGCAAGCCAGCGGAGAGCCCGCATAAACAAAGGAGCACTGCAGCGCGTAATGCTCCTTTTGCTTTTGCGGCGAGATCAGTGCAGCACGAGGCTCAGCAGCGCGATCTCGATGATCGCGGCGATGCCGAGAACGAGCGTGCCCATCGTCTGTACGCGGTAGCCCTGATCCGGCGTCAGCCCGCTGAACTCCGAGACCACCCAGAAATACGAGTCGTTTGCATGCGAGACGGTCATTGCGCCCGCACCGATCGCCATGCAGACGAGCGTGATCTCGATCGGCGTATTGTATCCGAGGACGGGGAGGATCGGCGCAACGATGCCCGCCGTTGTGATGAGGGCGACGGTCGAGGAACCCTGTGCCGTCTTTAGGACCGCTGCGAGCAGGAACGGGAAGAAGATGCCCATAGTCGAGAAAATATCGGCATGATGCGCGATATAGCTGACCATATCCGAGCTTGCGATCACTTTGCCGAGCACACCGCCCGCCGCCGTGATGAAGAGGATGGGGCCGACCGTCATCAGACTGTTGTTGCAGACGGCATAGAACTCTTCGGAGCGGTTTACGGAGAAGAGCTGCTGTGTAGCGAACGCCATGCCGACTGCGAGTGCGATGATCGGCGTGCCGAGGAAGCGTATGACCTCCGCGCCGGAGCCGGTCATGCCGGCCATCGCGGCGACCGAGGACAGTGCCATCAGGAGGATTGGAACGATGATCGGAGCGAGTGTGCTGAACGCTGAGGGAAGCTTTCCGTAGGAGG
>ERZ773069.714-NODE-714-length-20935-cov-9.926628_pt1 | contig 20935 bp, 27 predicted proteins | sample MGYA00580619_ERZ773069 | MGnify/ENA primary metagenome ERZ773069 (study PRJEB29015, sample SAMEA2738007) | human oral metagenome | biome: human oral; feature: human-associated habitat; material: dental | place: China | collected 2108 ...
TAGCGTCCATGGCTTTGCTCCTTTCTTTCTATGCTTTGCTGAGTTGTTGCTCCCTGAATTTCCGATCCCTCCAGAGGTTGAAGTCGGAGAGAAGGCCGCACCCGTCGATCACTGTCGTGAGTGCCTGCCATGCCCCGTTCAGGGCGTCGAGGTTTCCGTCTTTCTTATCAATGCGCCGCGATACCGTCAGCGCTTCGGTGTAGAGTTTCTGCTTCATGGCCGAGGCTTTGTCCGGCTCCGGGCTGCCGTCCCAGTCGCCTGAGATCTGGAGCGGGCCGTTCATGTCGGCCTCGTACTTCTGGAATATATCGCGTACCCTCACGGCTGCCTCGTAGTTGCCGCAGGCGATCACGAAGGGTATGTCATAACAGTGCCAGCAGAAACGGTTGTGCACCTTCTCGGTGGCGTCCTCGTGGAAGCTGTCGAGCTCTGCCTTTTCTTCTGGCGTCAGCTCTATGCCGAGGCGCTTCGCGATCTGTTCGGTGGTCAGGTTTCCGAGATAAATTGCCATTGTGTTGTCCTCCTTTACATTGTCGTGCAGGCCGTCGGCTTCTTGGTCATGTCCGGGCCCCTCCAAATTACGAGAGCAGAGGGGAACGGGGCCGTGTCCTTAGCCTTGCCGTCCTCGTCGGTGAATTTCAGGCGGCCGCGTATGAAGCGCACCTCGTCGGCCTTCCCGTTGAGAACGTAGTCGTGCCAGTATTGCGTATCAGTTCGCGCAGGAATGAGCATAGCCACGAGCGTGCCGGGCTTTTGCCCTTCCTCGTAGCCTTTGCGCACCCACTCGGCGATCTGTCGGCCGTAGGGCGGGTTGCAGAATACGCGGTACCCCCCCCCACGATTGATCCAGCCCGTTGTCGGCCGGGGTGAAGTATTTCGGGCACTTGGCGCTCTTGTCCGTGGCTGCGGGATCGAGCTCGAAGTGGAACTCGCGATCCAGCCCCTCGAAAAAGTCCACCGGCGTGCACCAGTTCATGTCCTTGCTGCTGAATAGTGCGTCGTTCATGTGTTTGCTCCTTTCGTTTCGTCGGGCTCGTCCGGCCCGTATGTCAGCTCTATGCCCTCAAGCAGTTTGAGCACTCCGGCTATGCACTGCACGCGGTAGGGTTCGAGCTCTGGCTGTTTTATGTGTTTACGGCCGTAGGCCGCTTTCATGTCCCGCCATACCGGCCACGGGATCCGGTAGAAGTCTTGGAGACCGAAGCTCACCATGATGAAGGCGGCGGCTCCGAGCTTGTCGTGCTCGGTGAGACTCTGGATCTGCTCGTCCGTCAGGCGGCTATACTCGATCCTGTCGCCGTCGGTGTGCTTTGCCTCGAATACCACGGCCCTGCCTCCGGTCAGTGTGCCCTTGAAGTCCGGCTGGCCCGCTTTGATGTAGCAGGCAAGAAACTGGCCCTGCCGGTTTGGTGCCCTGAGCGGCCTCATGGGCTCCGGCGTTTTCTCCACAAAGGCCACGCCCTTGTCCTGATACCACCGCAGGCTCGCGGCGATCATTTCCTCGAAGTGTTCCCCGGCCCGTTTACTCTGGAGGCCTCGCTGGCTTCTCTGGACGCGGGAGAGGGCGGTCGCTGCGGTGGGATCCGAGTAGCCCTCCGAGTTTTTCCCCGGTATGTAGTCCCAGCTCATTGATCTGCCTCCGGCTGATCGGCGTCCACGGTGAGGCTGTGGCCCCGGTACCGTCTGAGCTGCTGCGCCAGCTGGACGATCAGCTCGCCCTCGATCTGGACGGTGTGATCCACGCGGGTCGCCACTCCGTTTATGCCTGTGACTTCTCCCGGCAGCTTTATGGTGACGTCGCCGAGGGTGTCAGGCTTCGGCTCCCGGCCTTTGCGGTAGAGATCCGCAGCGTCTCGGACGGGGATCCCGTGCTCAATGGCGTAGGTGATTTCCGACGCCATGCCCTGACTCGGATTTTCTGCGCCGTACACCCAGATCTCGTCGCACATGCTCAGAAGGGTGATACCGGCATCCATGCCGAGCTCGCGTTCCTTCTCGCTGGTGTCGTCTAAAAACTGGGTGAAGTAGACGTGGGGCGCGATCGGCAGCACGTCCGGCCATTTCTCCATGGCCTCGCGGCAGTAGCCCTGCGCCTTCTGTATGTTCTTTTCGTAGTCGCCCCGGCAGGGCGAGCATATATAAACGAGTTTGTCTCTCATGCTTATTCTCCTTCCAGATCTTCGAGTATAAAGGCCAGCGGATCGTTCTCGAACTCGTCCAGATTCCCGGCGTCCCTGTGCTTTTTCCTCCATTCCTCCATGCGTTGAGCGTGTTCTTCCTCCATTCTTTTGAGGGCGGCCTCCGTCGCTCTGCGGTTCGCTTCCGTGAGTTGCCGGTATTCCTCGTCCTTGGCCCTGCGGCCGGCCTCCCGGTCTGCTATGAGCTTTCGGCTTGTGTCCGGCAGGGCCGCCAGCGCCGTGCCTATGCCTTCGCCGATTGCCTTTGGCGTCATGGCGCTGGACTTCTCGCGCTCATACATGGGCGTGTATTGCTGCATGAAGGCCACGCGATCCATGCCCGGCTTGCCACCTACGCAGTAGGCCCGGTGCATTTCCCAGAGGTTGCCCCAGCCGATCGTCTCGACTGCGCGAGCTATGAGCGGCGGGAGCTGCTGGTGCAGGTCTCCGTGGTTGCATTGGCCTTCCTGATACATGAGGTCAGAGACGGCAGCCCACGCCTGATCCGGCGGTATGAGATCCGGCCGCTGGGCTTCCAGCATGAGTTCGCGGATCTCGGCCACACTCGGTGGCCACTTGTTTGTGGCTATGTGCTTCTTGACTGCCAGCGCGACGATCCCACCCGGATCGCTCTCAAACATGAGCGCCCAGAGGTTGACGGTGGCCTCGACGGCCTGCGGATCCCTGAACTTGTCGTAGTTCGGGTAGGCGGTGACGACGATCGCCACCAGCTTTGCGGCGTCAGCTCTCGTCATACGCTACACCGCCTTCCTCGGCTGCGATAATGCCCGCGAGCACGTCCATGGTGTTGAAGCCCTTCCCGTTGCCGTGCGGTGCTGCCTGAGCCGGACGCTGCTCGTCGTATTTCCCTTCGAGCACCTTCGCCATGTTCTCGCTGTTCAGTAACCAGTTGAAGTCTGCCGTCCAGTTCCGGCCGTTTTTGCCTTTCAGGAAGGCCGAGGCCTCGGCTCTCTCGAACAGTTCGCGGAAGGTGTCGAGGTTCTGGCCGTATTCCTTCCAGCGTGCTGCGATCGCCTGCTTGCGCTTCTTGCTCGTATTCCTGAGCCGTGGGTAGCTGCGGCAGATCGAGTGATAGAGCTCCACGATCTCGGAGTAGGGAACGGGATCGGCTGCCGGTGCTGCTGCGTCAGCAGCTTCACCTTCCTTCTCTGGTCTACTCTGGTTTAGTCTTGTCTGGTCTTGTCTACTCTTCTTTACTCTGCCTGCGGCTTTTTCGCGGTCGTCCTGCGTTTCGTCCGCAGACTGTCCGGCGGTCGCCCGTCGGTCTGTCGGCGGTTGCGCCTCTGTGGCAGCAGCACGGCGTCGTCTGGAGCGAAGTTTCTCGGCTTCCCGCTGATCTATGAGCTTTCCGGTGTACTCGTACCAGTCGTGAAGCTCCAGATCACCGGCCTGATCAGTGTCCAGCAGGCCCACGTCCGTGAGTGCTTCGACGAACTTGTCGGGATCGTCGTTATATTGCGCAGCTCTGGCGATCATGCGCGGGCTGATCCCGGAGAGGGAGCCCGTCGGTGCATTGTCGAGAGCCCAGAGCCAAAACGAGATCAGCAGGCCGAGCATGTGCGCCGGTTCTATGTCCAGCTCGTCGGCGGCTGCCAGAACTTTTCTGTGATCTTTGAGCGTCTGGTGGACTTGGATCCATGCCATTGTGCGCACCTCCTTTCGGTTGCTTTTCGGTTAGGCCGGACAGTTGCTGAGGTTGCTCGGTAGTCTGTCCGGCGGTCGTCCTGCGGTTTTTTTAATTCCCGCCGTTTTCGTTGTGGCTGCTGTCCGCGAAGTAGATCCGGCCAGCCGTCACCTCCACGTCTTTGCGCTTCGCGCCATTCTTGTCCTCCCACTTCCTCGTGGTGAGGCGTCCGTCTACGACGATCTGGCGGCCCTTGGTGAGATAGCGGCCGACAAACTCGGCCTGCTCGGCCCAGCACACGATCGGTATGTACTCTGGCGGGTTGGGGTTGTTCTTATCGCGGCTCGGCACCTGCACGGCGAGGTCGAAGCTCGCCACGGCCGTGCCGCCCTGCGTGTATCTGATTTCCGGTTCCTGAGCCAGTCGGCCCAGAAGGTGCACACTGTTAAGCATTGTTCTGTCCTCCATTCTGAGCGGCAGCGTCGAGCCGGCCGCAGATTTCGTCATACTGCTGGCGGGTGAGGTTGTGCGGATCCTGCTGTCCATATTGCTGCACGATCTTGGCGTTGACGGCTTCCTGCGTCATGCCTGCGGCCTCTCCCTTGCGATACATGCGGGTGAGCTGGGCGCCAGAGAGGGGCCGTGCGGCTCCTGAGCGCCCCGTCTGGCTCGTTTGGGCCGGTGGCTGGGTATTTCTACCCCCGGCAGCGTTCTGAGGCGCTGTGCGCGTCTGTGGCGCGTTCTGGCCGGGTGCTCGCTCGCTGGTGTGATCCTGATTATCTGGATCGTCGTCGCCTTGGTCGATCCCGAACTTCTCGAAAAGGTAGTATTTCAGGCAGTAAGTGATCGCTGAGCCCTTGGCCTTGTCCGGGCCTCCGTCGTTGGTGCCTATCGCGTGGAGCGTCACCTCCAGCATGTCCTCCGGGTTGTCTGCGTTCGTCCAGCGGATCGTCATGTCTGCCTCATACACCCAGACGAGGCGGTCGCCGTTCCGGGTGTGCTGCGTGAAGTTGGAGTAGTACACGGGATCCCCGTTCTCAGCGTGGCGGGTGGCCTTCTCGGCGATAATGTCGAAGTTGACGCCGTGCTCATTCATGGCCGGGGTGAGTAGTTCGTACACGTCGAAGATCTTCGCGAACTTGTACTTTACGCCGTCGCTGTGCTGTTTCTGGGTGATAGCCGGTACCGCTTTTCTCAGCTCGACGAACTTCTGCTGGAGCGTGAGCGGTGCCTGCGGCTTGTCGGCCTTTTCGGCGGCCGTGGCCTTCGTTGTCGTCCCTGCTGCCATGGCTTACCTCCTTACACGTCCACCGAGAAGGTGTTCGGCTTCTCGATCACGGTCACTCCTTCGACGATCTCGCCGGTCAGAGTATCCACCACGGCGCCGCCTTGGATAGAGAGGTGCTTCTTGTACTCGCCCCAGCGAGGCTTTTCAGTGGTCTGGATCATGTCGTCGTTGCCGGACTGTTTCAGGAAGGCCAGAAGGGCCTCGTCGTCCTGCTTCATTTGCGTGCCGCCGATCTTCATTGTCAGGGTGCCGCTCAGCAGCCGGTAGCTCTCCTTGGTCTTGGTGGCCTTATGCGGCACGGTGCTGAAATACTCGGCGAGCTTCGCCGTCAAAAAGCGGGTGCCATTCTCGCAGCGTTTCTCTGCTGCAGCCAGCTTCGCCTCGATCCTGCCGATCTCAGCCTCGGCCAGTTCGCGGATCCGGGCGAGCTCCGCGCGTTCCTCCGCGATCTTGCGGACGGCCCAGTCGGCTGCGCCGTCGTCGGCGATCCTCCACGGTGCCGGTGTGGCGTCCTGAGCTTCGGGCTCGTCCTCGTAGTAGGTGGAGAGATCCATGTCCTCCAGCCAGTCCAGTGAGGCAGCGGGAGCCTCCGGCTGCGCCGCTTCCTGCTCATTTTCGAGAGGGCCCTCGGTATTTTCTACGGCCGCCTCGGTGTTCTCATTGGCGATCTTTTTCGCCTTCGTGATTGCCTTTCCCATTGTCTTGTGCTCCTTTCGCTTTGTTGTCCAGAGCCTCCCGGAGCTTGTCGCGGGTTCTCTGGTGTTCTTCGATTTCTGCCGAGAGTTTGGCCTGCGCCTCTTTGAGCTCGGCGTCTTTGCGCTGCCAGTTCTGGTACCATTCGTCTGAACTCTGGCGGGCCTCGTCTCTTTCCATCACGGCGTCGAGGGCCCTCTGTGTCATTTCGCCCAACAGGTCAGCCATGAGCTGTACCGGGCTTTTCGTGTTTTCGTTCATTCTGTGACCTCCCTGAAAAAGCGGTGGCCGTTTATGGTCATTACATAGATCTGTGTCTCGTGCCAGCTGCTCGTCGTGCGGTCTGGCGCGTAGAAATATTTGATCGGCTCCGTCGTGGCGACGTGTCCGAAGTCGAACACGTCCTGCACTGCGTCGAGCGCTTCCTGTGAAGGCTCCGGGCGGTTTTTGGAGTAGCCGTACTTCCTGACGGCCACGTCCGGCCGGATCCCGTCGTCCTCACACGCTTGGAGTATGCACTGGGCCACTGCCACCTTGCCCGCGTAGGGCTCGCCGCCAGCCTCAGCCTGCACCACTTGGGCGACGATCAGGCGTTCCTCGTCGGTCAGCTCGTAGCGCTTCTCGAAGCCCGCCTCGGCGGCCCATGCGTTCGTCAGGGCCTCCCAGTTGATCGCGTGCGTCTCGCCATTGTCGTCGGCATAGAACAGATCCACCGGAGCTGCTGCCTGAGCTTCCACCAGAGTGTCCTCTGGTGTCTGCGCCAGAGCCTCGGCCTCTCGCGCGTGACGTCCGAGCGTCGCGTGGATGATCAAGATCAGAGCGAGGCCGATCAGGATCACTGTCAGCAGAAGGGCGAACAGTCGCCGCCACCTTTTGACGAAGCGGGCGATCCGGTGTATAATTGACTTGCGCCTTTTCCTCGTGCTTCGTGGGAATTGTGCCACCTTGGAGCCGTTGCCCGGTTGCGTCGGGCGCGGCTCTCTTTTTCTCTCTGGGGTTATGGCGTCGGCTGCGGTTGTGTATGTCATGGGGTTACCTCCTTTGTTCAGCGCGGGGAGAGTGTAGGCCGGGGCCTGCATGTAGTTGTTGAAGCGCTGCGGCCAGTAGCTCACCTTGCTGAGCCTGCGGCCGCTGACGCCGTACTTCGGGTTGTAGCCGAACACGTTCACATAGGTGAGCAGGTCGGCTCGTTCGTCGTCCATGGCTTTGCATACCTCGAACAGTGCGGCCACGTCGTCGATCGCTCGGTGCGAGTTCTTCACCTTGTCTTGGAGCTTGTACGCCACGATCGCGTTCGCGAGCTTGTGAGGGTAGGACCTCCGGTCTTTATACACAGTCAGGGTGTCGAGGTAGTCGGCCCGCAGCAGGTAGTTGCTGCACGACTGCGCGTACCGGTCGGCCATGGTGCCGACGAATTGGAGGTCAAACTGGGCGTTGTGTGCTGCCAGCAGCACCGGCCCGGCTGCGTCGCTGATCAGATCCTCGAAGTCGTACACGGCGTCGTTCTCGTCGAGTCCTTCCTTCTCCAGCAGCTCGTCGGTGATCCCGGTCAGGTTTACGATCTTCTCCGGGAGCTTTTCGCCCTCCGGCAGTCTTATGAAGTCGTCCATACTCCCGGCCATGCGCAGGGTGCCGTTCTCGGTCTGCTCGATCCTGATCGCCGCCAGCTCAATGATCTGATCGTTGTCAGCGTCGAGGCCGCTCGTCTCAGTGTCGAAAAAGACGACGGCCGCATATTTCTGGAATATGTCGCGGAGGTTATTCATAGTCGGCCACCTCCGTTTTGATCGTGATCGAGGTCGTGGCTGCGAGCTTTACCTGCTTTGCCACTGACTCGTAAAGCTCCACGGCTACGGCGGTCTGTGCCAGCGTCGGCAGCAGTTGGGCCAGCTCCCCGAACTCCGTCTCGTCTGCTTCGAGCACCTTCATGGTGATTTCATGGAGCTGCGCGGGTTCGGTATAGCGGCAGAGCTTCGCGAGCTGCCCGGCGAGGATTTCCCGGACGAGTCCCGGCAGCGTCTCGTAGCTTTCGGCCTCCTTTGGCTCAGGCTGCTGATCTGCGGTGTCGGTGTCCAGATTGTCCAGATCGCCAGAGTTGCCAGAGTACCGGACAAAAGCAGAGCGGAAGCCGATGTACGCGCACGAGTACGAGCGGGCATTGTCGCCGCTCAGAGAGAACAGGTCAGCGTTCGCGCCGTTGTTCCAACTGCCCCCGCGATACACGCAGCGTTCGCCGTCGTTATCTACCCAGAAATAGTCGCTGCCTTCATATCCCCGTGGAGGGTAGAGGCTGAGCTCGATCAGCTTGTCCGGCACGTCGAGGCCGTTTTCCTCCAGATCAGTGAAGGGCACGCCGTCGTAGTCCTTCTCGGTCGTCGCCATGGGCTCCAGATATATGCCGCCGTCCTTCGGGTTGTAGTAGATCGGATCCCCGTCGGTCGTATAGATCGCCGTCCACTCCGGTGAGCCTTCGGACTGATCCGCGCCTGCTGCCGCTCCGTTGTTCGGGATCACCTGCACCTGTCCGTCGAGGAAGCGGATCCCTCCGACGTGCTCCCAGACGTTGCCGACGAGATCGGCCACGCCTTCGGCTGTGCGGTCGTGGTTCCACTGGATCGGGCCGGAGCCTGCCAGCGTCCTGCCGCTGCCGTCGTATGTAGTGCCGGTCTGCTCCGGGTGGGAGTGGCTGCTGCCGCCTCTGGTATTGCCGGTCGGGATCGTGTCGTTCTCCCAGCTCTGGCGGGCCAGCGCCGCCCACTCGTCATTTGTGAGTAGGTGCCAGCCGCACCCCTTGCTCTGGCAGAGCGTGATCGCCTCGTCATGGTTCACGCTGGTGGCGGGCTTCTGGAAGGGGAGAGAGTACGGCACGCCGTCGATCAGAGTGTTGGGGTACTTGCTGATCAGGTACTCCTCCACGGCCTTGCCGCACAGGGTGGAGGGCAAGCCCAGCTCGTCCGGTGTGAATACCACCATAATGTCCGGGCGGCCCTTCGCGTCGAATAAAACCTCGTTTCTCATGTTGTTGCTCCTTTCGCTTTCTGCTGGCGTTCCTGCTGCCAGCGTTTATAGTCAGCCTCTACGGCCGGATCTTGAAAAAGACGATCCACGCAGCCGATCAGGATCCGGCACATGGTGTCACTCGTGTGGGCCGGTATCTCGTCGAGCTCGACGGCCACGGCCTCCGGCGTTCTGCTCTTGACTGTTTTCACCTCTGTGCACCTCCTTGTATTTGCTGCGGCAGTACGGGCAGCGGTACCCGTATCACGGGATCTCCAATTGCTTGCTGACGTTCCACGAGAGCCCGCACTCTTTGCAGACTTCGTAGCACGCCCCGGTCATGCGCCGGGCATGATCGCCGGCTCAGGCTTCTGCTCTTTGAGCGTCGGTGCGTCTGCGTACTCGCCAGCGGACTGATCGGCTCCCTTGGCCTCGTCGCGCTCGTCTTGGCATGTGCAGCGCTCGCCGTGGTCTATATTGCAGCCGCAGAGCGGGCATGTTCTGTACTTCATGCGGTCACCTCCTTTTTGCTGTCGTCGGTTTTCATTCCTGCGCCGCGTCGGCGGGTGTGATCGGCTCGCTGGAGAATAGGTAGGCGATCGTGCAGGTCGGAAAATATGCCGCCTGAACTATGAACGCCTTCCCGATCGGAAAATCCCCCTTGCCTTTGAGCCAGTTGTTCACTGTGTCCGGCGAACGTCCGATCGCCCCCGCTATGTCTTTTGCGGATATATTGCGGCGCGTCATTTCTGCGACCAGATTTGGGTATGCCATGTAGTTGCTGCCTCCTTTCTTGGTGGTGGGTTGGGCCTGCCTTGTCAATGCCGGTGGGCCGGTTCCGGCAGACGCTCCGGTGTGGAGCGTTTCGGCTGTTTATTTTTCCATGAAGTCCCACGCTTTTTCAGGATCCACATAGCCGTAAACGTTGCAGAGCTCCTGAGCCGATACCTCGCGGATCTGTACTCCTTCGAGCTCCAGCCGCTCCGGTGCTATGTAGCCGCGCATGTATGTATTCCACCTTGCGTGTGCGCGTCTGAACTTTTCGCGGTTCGGGTATGTGTCGCCAGTGTGGAGGAAGCCGGATCCGTCTCGGTTGAGGCCTTCCCGCTCCCAGTTGTTCCTCCGGCACTCGTCGGCCTTTGCCCTGAGCTCGTCCTCCGAGGGTGGCGGGTTTTCGCTCAGCCTCTTGGCCTCTCTGGCGAGTCGCCGCTGTTCGAGCTTGTCCGCATATTCCGGCGCGTAGATCTTGACAGTTTTCGGTCGCGGCCTTTTCCCGGTGCCGCCGCAGGCGAAGCACACGCGGCCGGTGTATGCCCACTGTTCGAGCTCACCGTAGCCGCAGCAGCGCGGGCAGTTTATGTCGTGATAGATCTTTGTGCCGTTTTTATCTGTCCGCACATATCGGAGATCGAAGCGTCCGTACTCGCTCATGTGGCTGCCTCCTTCTGTTTGATTTCCGGTTTGCCGGAAGTTCTGTGCTCTATTATACCGGCTTGCCGGAAAAATGCAAGCCTTTTTTTGAACTTCTTCCGGTAAATCGGAAAAAAGTATTTATTTCCTGCGTTTTCTGCTGTATAATAAGTGGCACCATAGCACCATAATTGAAGGGAGGCACCACAATGAAGGAACGACTCGAACGGCTCCTTGCCGAGCGCGGCATGAAGTCGGCCCAGCTTGCTGCTGCGGCAGGCCTTGGCACCTCTACCGTGGACGATATTTTGAAAGGAAAAACAAATGAGCAGAACATAGGCGTGTCAAAAATGTTGAAGATCGCCGAAGTGCTCGAAGTGTCCGTGGAGTGGCTTTACGGTCGGACGGTTCCAGACTCCGAGCCGCCGTTGCGTGCAGCAGAGCGGCAGCTTCTCGGCATGTTCCGGCAGCTCAACGAGGAAGGCGCAGAGAAGGCCCTCGGCTACTTGGCCGATCTCGTGGATACCGGGAAATATAAAAAACATGCTGAGTCTGGCATGGTACTTGAAGCGTAAAAAGATAAAAAAATAAGCCCGCCAGAGCGGCGGGCAGGAAGGTGGCACAATATGGGTATTTTTTCAAAAAAAGAAAAGGCGTCGCAGGTCTACAAGTTTATTGTTGTTGACGGGCTCCCGTCTATTGGGAAGGGTGAGCTCGTGAGGATCAGCCTCATGCCTGAGCGGATCCAGATCCGGCAGATCATGTTCGGAAAAGCCGAGGCCTCCCTGCGTTACGATCAGGTGACGGCAGCGGCGAAGGTTGACGAGACGCAGATCCGGGAGGTTGACAAGTCCGTGATTGGCCGGGCCGTCGTGGGTGGTGTCCTTCTGGGCCCGCTCGGCGCAATCGTCGGCGGTGTGTCTGGCATAGGTAAAAAACAAAAGACGGAGTACAAAGACTATTTTGTCATAAACTACACGGCCAGCAGCGGCGAGCCTGCCGTCCTCTCGTTTGAGATGGTCGGCCCTCCGATCGGCTTCGATCCCTTCCTCCGGGAGTTGAAGGCCCGCGCAGGGATCCCGGAGACGCCCGCAGCACCGGCAGGCCCTACCGTCCTATAATGGCAGCGAAAAAGGCGCAGGCCAGCGCTCCGCTGATCAGGGCCGTGATCTACGCCAGATACTCCAGCAGCGGCCAGCGTGAGGAAAGCATAGAGGGCCAGCTGCGTGAGTGCCACGAGTTCGCCCGGAGGAACGGCTTCACCGTCGTGGGCGAGTATGTAGACAAGGCCCTCACCGGCCGGACTGACAAGCGGCCAGACTTCCAGCGCATGTTGCGGGACTCCGAGCGCGGCGTGTTCCAGGCTGTGATCTGCTGGAAAACGGATCGCTTCGCCCGGAACAGGTACGACTCGGCCATGTATAAATACAAGTTGAAGCGCTGCGGCGTCCGGCTATTCTATGCAAAAGAGACGATCCCGGAGGGCCCGGAGGGCATTATTCTGGAGTCGGTCATGGAGGGCTACGCCGAATACTACTCCGAGAATTTGAGCCAGAACGTGAAGCGCGGGTACTACGACTCGGCACTGGAGCTCAAAACGCTGGGCCAGACTGTCATAGGTCTGAGGAAGGGCCCGAACGGCCGCTTCGAGATTGATCCAGCCACCGCTCCGATCGTTCGCCGGATCTTCGAGGAATACGCAGCAGGCGAGACGGCGAAGGATATATACACCCGCCTGAACGCCGAGGGGTACCGCACTTCGCGCGGGGGCCTGTTTAATAAAAATAGCCTGCGCCGGATCCTCACGAACGAGAAGTACGTCGGCGTGTATAAGTTCCGGGATATACGGGTGGAGGACGGGATCCCCGCCATTGTCACCCGCGAGCTGTTCGATCAGTGCCAGCAGCTCGTAGAGAGGCACCATCTGACACCGGCAGCGAAGCGCGACACGTTCTTCCTGCTCACCTCGAAGCTGTTCTGCGGCCATTGTGGCGAGCCTATGACGGGCGACGGCGGCACCGGTCGGAGTGGCCGAGTGTATAACTATTACACATGTAACGGTAGGCGGGCCCATAAATGCAAAAAAGAACGCGCCCCGAAGGAATGGATCGAGGCGCTGGTGGTGGACGAGCTTGTGAAGCTCATAAACTCCGACGACTTCATAAACGAGGTCGCGGATCGGTGCATGGAATATCAGGAACGAGAGAAGGATCAGAGCGCCCTCATGGCTCTGGAGCAGCGCCAGAAGGAAAACGCGAAGGCGATCCAGAACATGCTCGCAGCCATAGAGGCCGGGATCATTACCCCGTCCACGAAGTCCCGGCTCGTGGAGCTGGAGGCCGAGCGAGCCCGGCTGGAGAAAGGGATCGCTCAGCAGCTCATAGCTGAGCCCACGCTAGAGCGGGATCAGGTTGTCTACTTTTTGGAGAAGTTCAGAGGCGGCGATGTAGACGATCAGGCCTACCGGGTTTTCTTGGTGGACACGTTTCTAAATGCCGCCTACCTCTACGACGACGACAAGCTCGTGCTGGTTCTTAATTATACCGGCGAGCGCAGCAGGGTGACGCTGAAGCTCGTCGAGAGCGCGGTCGAGGGTGATCCGGGCGGCGGTTCGTGTTTCGCGCCGTCCGGCGCAGCGTATGAGAGGGTTGTGACGAAAGTCACAGCCCTCTCTTTTTATACCCGCGGCGCAGCTTGAATTCATTTCTGTAAACCGGTATAATGAAGATTAAGGTTCAAGAGCAAAAGACAATGGCAGGTAAATGACGGGAGGTTCTATATGAGAAAAGCAGAATTGTTCTGCGTTGTGGCGCTGGCGGCACTCAGCATCAGCGCTTGCGGCGGTTCGAAACAGGAGAGCACGGCGGCGGAGACCACAGTTGCGGCTTCTACGGTCGAAGAGGGAACCACGGCGGCAGGCGGCAGCATCATTGCACCCGAGGCGGGCAAGACCGATCACCAGAACGGCGGTTTCCCGGTGCAGCTGGATGCGGACAGCTTCAACGGCAAGACCGTAAAGGCAGAGTTCTTTGCCTTTGACCGCTATGATGTGGCAAAAATCAATGCGCTGAAGGCGGGCGATGTGATTCAGGTCGCGAATCACAATGTCGCAATCAAGACCATCGAGAAGAAGAACGCCGAGACCGGCAATTTCCCGGAGGTCATCATCAACGGCGGTGTGGCAAACGGCGGCGTGAGCCTTTTGCAGGACGGCGACTACTTCCGCACCGAGAGCGAGGACGGCACGCCGCTCTACTACTCGATCGGCACAGAAGAGCTGAAGCTCGCGAGCGATGTGGTCTACATGGACTACTCGGATCTGAACCAGCAGAACGGTGTCACCTACCAGGCTGATCAGATTAAGAAGGCGTTTGAGACCGACAAGGCCAAGGGCTGGGGCCCGCAGGTCATCTCGGTTGTGATCAAAGACGGCGAGGTCAAGCAGATTTTCCGCACCTTTACGCAGGACAGCGCGAAGAAGTGATCGGAATCAAAAAAGAGGGGGATGCGAAAAAACTCGATTGAGTTTTTTCACATCTCCCTTTTTGCATTTATTGTGTATAAATGACTGAAAGCATACCAAAAAAAAGCGCAGTCCCCCTACCCCATAGAAATTCTTTTTTGAATCTATGCGGCAGCTCTGTTTCTCATCTTTCCCCTAACATCTTTTATTTCATTGATGAAATATCCAAAGGTTCTGTATGACGGAGTCCGGTGATCCATGAGATACATGAACCTGATATTAACTTTGCAGTTGTCTTCCAGTTCTCTCAGAGAGCAGTAACCGCTAGTCATAAATCCGAAAAGTACTGTTTTTAACATGTTGACCGGATTATATCTGCGTCGTCCGGTTGTGTACTCCGGAATATCCGTCAGATACTTGTTTAAATCGATTCCTCCCATCAATCTGTCAAATGTTAAAACAGGATCCAGCAGATCCAAACAATCTGAAAGAAACAGTGGTAAATATCCTTGTTTTGAATTACAACAATTAGTATGTAAAGTTTTCATTCCAAGTTAATTTTACCACAAAAATAGGACCTTTCGCATTAACGAATGGTCCTATTTCTTTCAGGGACTTATTTCACAGCCCCCTCTTGTATTCATTACATGGAGTTACAAAGCAGTAAGAAAGGTTAAGCCCCCTAAAATCACTCCTGCTGAATTAGGAATAATGAGAATCCAGTCCTTTTTCGGTTCTTTAGTCCACCCATAAATAACCCAAATCAGGCAAGAAATTGCAGCAAATAACGGCTGAAACGGTTGCGCTTTGCTCCCTTGTAAATTGGAGTAAATTTGAGGGATATAGGCAATAAAGACAAAAATTCCAATAAATGCTCCAATAGACCCTACCAAAAGATTAAGTTTTTGCTTGGTCATCTGCGTCTCCTTTCAATGGACACGATTTCTACAAATTATTAAATCATATCGCAAATATCCACTTTTAACAAATCAATGGTAATAAATTATAATATTTTTGTCAAATGTTATTTAGTTGGCGAATTGTTTAAGAAACTGACTGTTTGGAATATAAAAAAGCACTTGCAATAATGCAAGTGCCTGATCTTGTCAAATACAAAAGCAGAGAGGTTTCTACATATACATGAATTGACACGACTAATCCCAAAAGACATGGTTCCCGCGCTGGGTGTAACAGAACCGGGAGGTATTGCCTTCTGTGTGGCAAAGGCAAAGTCCTATGCCAAAGGCGAGCTTCTTCACCTGAATGTTGCTATGAACAGCGGCATGTATAAAAACGCCTTTACCTGCGGTATTCCCAATTCCCTCTTTTTGAATCATCAAACGCTTGTTGCGGCTGGGCGAACAAAAAGAGACAGTGTCACAGCGAAGTTTGCTGTGCGCTATTTTTGCCGCCTTCGAAGCAGGCGGGGCGCACCGAATACTTTTCCCACTCGGGCTGCACATCTCTGCCCATTGCGCGAAGCATCGCCTTATCCTGCTGAATTGTGGAGCCGCTTGTGGTCAGCATGTTGCCGGTGATGGTCGCGCTGACGCCGCAGGCAAAGCTGTGCGCGCCGTTGTCGGAGAGCGCCGAACGGCCGCCTGCGAGGCGGATATTCGCTTCGGGGTTGATCATGCGGAAGATTGCGAGTGCGCGCAGAATTTCTTCGTCTTTCAGAATCTCGCGCTCGCCGAGCGGCGTGCCCTTGATTGGCATCAGGACATTGACCGGAATCGACTCGATGCCGAGCTCGGCGAGGGTCAGCGCCATGTCGATGCGATCCTCCCAGGTCTCGCCCATGCCGATGATGCCGCCGGAGCAGACGCAGAGCCCCTCTTCCTTGGCGGCGCGAATGGTCTCGAGCTTCTGGTCAAAGGTGTGGGTCGTGCAAATCTCGGGGAAGAAGCGGCGCGAGGTCTCAATGTTGTCGTGATAGCTCGTGACGCCCGCGAGGTGCAGCTCGTGCAGCTGCTCTCTCGTCAGAAAGCCGTGGGAGGCGCAGAGATCAATCTTGCACTCCTCGGCCATGCGGCGGTAAGCGGCGAGCGCGTGCTTGAACTCTTCGCCGGTCAGCGAGCGCCCGGAGGTCACGATGGAGAAGCGATCCACGCCCTCGCGCTCGTTCGCCTTACAGGCAGCGACAATCACATCCTCCGGCAGAAACGCATACTCTTCGCAGCCGGTCTTCGAGTGTGCGGACTGCGCGCAGTACTTGCAGTCCTCGCTGCAGCGGCCGCTTCTGCCGTTGATAATCGTACATAAATCGACTTTGTCCTCACAATAGGTCTCGCGGAGTTTATCCGCCGCCTGACAGAGCTCCGTGAGATCTACGGTCAGAAGCTCCTCGAGTTCCCGATCGCCCCGCTTCAGACGGCGCCCGCCGATGATTTCCTCTGCCAGTTTCAATGCGTTCATATCGCATGCCTCCCGAATGTATTTAATGGAATCCTTGCCCAGTATAGCCAGTTTGAACGAAATTTGTCAACCGAAATTATGTTCGAGGTTGACAATCGGAGTCCGGACGGGTATGCTAGGCGTTAGTGCAAAACGCACAGGAAGAGGAGAGTAGAGAATGAAACGTTTGGATATTCGCAACATGGCATTGATTGCAGTGATGACAGCGCTGATGTGTATCTTTGGCCCCATGTCGATTCCGATCGGCGCAGTACCCTTTTCGCTGACCCCGCTTTTGGTATACCTCGCTGCCTACATTCTCGGCATGCGGAACGGCACCGTTGCCTATCTTATCTATCTGCTGATCGGCTTTGTCGGCGTTCCGGTCATGTCCGGCTACAGCGGCGGCCCGGCAAAGATTCTGGGACCGACCGGCGGTTATCTGATGGCCTTCATCCTGATGGCGCTGATGACGGGCTTCGTGGTGGAGCGCTTCTACCGGAACATCCCGCTCCAGGCGGTTGTGATGTTTGTCGCGCTGATTATCTGCTATGCGGCCGGCACCGCGTGGTTTGTCGGACAGACCAAGATGGCGCTCTCGAAGGCGCTCGCGGTCTGCGTCTATCCGTTTGTCCCGCTCGACTGCATTAAGCTCGGCCTCGCGATTATCATCGGGCGCCCGGTCAGAGAGCGGCTGCACGGCTTCCTGCAGGCAAGATCAGCGGCGAGCCTCGCCTGACGCGTTTTCAAAATCGAAGAGAAAGAAAAAAGAGCGAAGAACCTTAGTTCTTCGCTCTTTTTCTGACACTGGATTCTTTTTAAAACTTTCGTTATACTAAAAAGAGCTGAAAAGTTTGGCTGTTCAGCGCAGAAAAGGAGGAAATGTCATGAAAGGGAATGTGCTGGTCGGGCAGTCGGGCGGTCCCACCGCTGTCATCAATTCGAGTCTTGCGGGTGTCTTCAAGACAGCAAAAGAACGTGGCTATCAGAAGGTTTACGGGATGCGCTTCGGCATTCAGGGCTTTCTGGATGAGCAGTATGTGGATCTCTCGGACTATATCCGGAATGAGCTGGAACTTGAGCTTCTGAAGCGCACGCCTTCGGCTTTCCTCGGCACCTGCCGCTACAAACTGCCGGAGATTCACGAGGACAAGGAAGTCTTTGACAAGGTATTTGCGTTGCTCGACAAACTGGACATTGAAGTCTTTATCTACATCGGCGGCAACGACTCGATGGACACGATACGGAAGCTCTCGGACTACGCACTCCTCACCGGCGCGAAACAGCGCTTTGTGGGCTGCCCGAAGACCATCGACAACGATCTCGCGATTACCGACCACACGCCGGGCTTCGGCTCGGCGGCAAAGTATATTGCGGCCTCGACCAAGGAAGTGATTCGCGACGCGCTCGGCTTTTCCTATAAGAAGAAAAATGTGAACATCATCGAGATTATGGGGCGGAATGCCGGCTGGCTCGTCGGCGCAACGGCACTCGCGCGTCAGGAGGACTGCGACGGCCCGGACCTCATCTACCTCCCCGAAGTGTCCTTTGACATTGAGGCCTTTGTGGAGCGCGTGACGGGATTGCTTGAGAAGAAGGATGTGATTGTCGCGGCGGTCTCCGAGGGCATACGGACGGCGGACGGCGCCTATGTCTGTGAGCTCGCGGACGGGGCGCACAGCAAGGATGCGTTCGGGCACATTCAGATGACGGGCACGGCCTCCTATCTCGCGGGGCTCGTGCATGAGCGCCTCGGCATCAAGACCCGCGCCGTGGAACTCTCGACCTTGCAGCGCGCGGCAGCGCATCTCGCGAGCCGCGTCGACGTGGACGAGGCGTTTGCAGTCGGGGGTGCGACGGTCAAAGCGGCGGATGAGGGCTCGAGCGGCGTGATGGTCGTGATAGACCGCGTCTCGGACGACCCCTACCAGTCGGCCATCGGCGTCTACGATGTGCACCGAATCGCAAACGGCGAGAAGCTGGTGCCGCGCAGCTGGATCAACGCGGCCGGAGACTATGTGACCGATGAGTTCGTGAGCTATGTGAAGCCGCTGATTCAGGGGCACTATAACCCGATGATGGTCGCCGGTCTGCCGCGCCATCTTGTGATGAACCAGAAGAATTACAGCGACTACCAGATCTGAGACGGCGGGTAAGGCGAAAAGATGCGCTTGACGGAACTCCTGTGCGCTGGTATCATTCTGTTACATAACAAATATAACAGTAAGCGCAGAGGAGGTTGATACATGGCAGTTGTACCGGTTTATAACATTCTGGCAGTGCCCGGCGCGAGTATTCCGCTCTCACTGGAGCGTTTTGATAAAATGATAGGCAGAGTCCCGGTCTCGGGAGAGCGTGTGACTCTGATTTTTATGAAGGAGGACAAGACCAGAGAGGAGCTCACCGCGGACGATTTCTATCCGATCGGCGTGAGCGGCACCGTGGTCGAGGTCGGCGAGCAGGGCGTGCTGGTATTCCGCAGCAATACGCGCGTCGACCTAAAGTCGGTCAACATCTACCCCGATCACAGCATTGATCTCGATGTGGAGCGCAGGCCGGACATTGAGGATTTCGACGAGGCGGTCTCGGCGGAGCGGCTGAAGCAGATGAAACGACACATGCTCGAGGCTTACGGCGACAATCCGCAGTTCGGCCCCATGCTCCGCGGCATGATGTCCCGCTGGGCGTCGCTCGGCGACATCGCGGGCATTGTGAACCGCTGGCTCATCAATTCGCCCGAGGAGAAGATGGACATTCTCGCCGAGGACAGCCGAGAGAAGCGGGAGCAAAAGTTAGAGGAACTGCTCCGCGAAAATCTGGAGTTTCACAAGGTGAACAGCGAGGCAAGCAGCGCGCAGGAAGAGGAATATCAGAAGATGTACCGCGAGAACGCGCTGAAAAAGCAGATTGAGTATCTGCAAAAGGAGCTCGACAACCTGCACCCCGAAAAAGTCTCGGATCTCCGGAAGTTTGAGTTGAAGATCCAGGACCTCGGGATGAACGAGAGTGCAAAGGCGGAGGCCGAAAAGGTCTTGAAGCGCCTCAAGCAGGAGGGGCAACAGAGTGCGGAGAGCGGCCTGCTCTACGATTACCTCGACTATGTGACGAATCTCCCGTGGAAGAAGGAGGCAGCGGCGGCGATTGACCTCGCGGCGGCGGAGCAGGTGCTGAACGAGGATCACTTCGGTCTCAAAAAAGTGAAGGATCGCATTCTGCAGCAGATTGCGGTGATGTCTCTCAAGGGACAGCAGTCCGGCTCCATTCTGCTCTTTGTCGGCGCACCCGGCACGGGCAAGACCAGCATAGGCGCTTCGATTGCGCGCGCGCTCGGCAGAAAGTATGTCCGCGTGAGTCTCGGCGGTGTGCGCGACGAGGCGGATATCCGCGGTCACCGGAGAACCTACATCGGCGCGATGGCGGGGCGCATCATGGACGGCATCAAGAAGAGCGGCGTCTCGAACCCGGTCATGGTGCTCGACGAGGTGGATAAGCTCTCGACAAGCTTCCACGGCGATCCCGCGAGCGCGCTGCTCGAAGTGCTGGATCCGGAGCAGAATCACAGCTTCACCGACCACTATCTGAATGTACCCTACGATCTCTCGGATGTGCTCTTTGTCTGCACGGCGAACAGTCTCGAGACCATTCCGGCGCCGCTCTTAAACCGCATGGAAGTGATTTCGTTTCAGGGCTACTCGCCGCTTGAGAAGAAAGAAATCGCAAAGCGCCATCTGCTCCCGAAGGCACTCGACGGCGTTGGGCTCACGGCGGAGCAGGTGCTGATTCCGGATGAGATTTTGGACATTCTGATTTCGGATTACACGCGGGAGGCGGGCGTGCGCGGCTTAAAGCGCTGCCTCGACAAGCTCTGCCGCGGAGCGGCCGTACAGTATCTCCGCAACAGGCAGCCGCTCACCGTCACGCGGGATAATCTGCGCGCTCTGATGGACACGCACCCGATGCTGCACCGCAAGGTGCGCGAGAATACGACGCCCGGCATTGTGACAGGCCTCGCCTGGACCGCGGTCGGCGGCGAAATTCTCTACATTGAGACCCTGTTCACGAAGGGGAGCGGAAAGATTCATGTGACCGGACAGCTCGGCGATGTCATGAAAGAGTCGGCGGAGCTTGCGGTCAGCAAGGTGAAGGCGCTCTTTCCGGAGAAGGCGCAGCTTTTTGCGGAAAACGATCTCCACATTCATGTCCCGGACGGCGCGACGCCGAAGGACGGTCCGAGCGCGGGTATCACACTGACCACAGCGCTCGCGTCCCTTCTGACCGGCAAGGCGGTTCCCTCGACGGTCGCGATGACGGGCGAGGTGAGTTTGCAGCGCGAGGTGAAGCCGATCGGCGGCCTGCCGGAGAAACTGATGGCGGCCGAGCGGGCGGGCGTAAAGACTGTGTTCATCCCCGCGGACAATGCGGAGGATCTCGAGGATGTCGCGCCCGAAGTGCGGGAGAAGCTCGAAATCATTCCGGTCCGCGAGGTGAGCGAGGTACTGAGGAGGCTTGGGCTGCTCGAGAAAGCTTGAGACGAAATAATCAGACGCGTATCGCGAAAGCGAAACGAAGAAAAGCAAAAGCCCTGAATTGCTGGGAAGGTCGGCAATGCAGGGCGTTTGTTTCATTTGATTTCTTCGAAACAGTTTCCCTGAAAAAAGAGATGCGATTCAGGAGAAATGCCCTGAAAGGGCTATACTTTCCCTTAATTCATGATACTATTTAAGGGAAAGTAAGAAGAGGTAAGGGAATGAGAGAGTTCAACTATTCCTTAATCAGGGATAAAACGTGGGATTCCGAACTGCTGGGGCTGATCGCAGCCATATACAAAGAAGCAGGAAAGCAGGAGATGTATCTGAAGCAAAGACCGG
>ERZ773069.721-NODE-721-length-20820-cov-27.366434_pt1 | contig 20820 bp, 24 predicted proteins | sample MGYA00580619_ERZ773069 | MGnify/ENA primary metagenome ERZ773069 (study PRJEB29015, sample SAMEA2738007) | human oral metagenome | biome: human oral; feature: human-associated habitat; material: dental | place: China | collected 2108 ...
AAAATCTGCTGACATCATCTGCAGTATTACTTTATTGGCATAATCCACTGAAGCAAGCATGTACGGAGTACAGCCCATACTATTATTGGAGTATGACTCAACAAGAATCTGTGTGAATAGTTCATTAATCTGACGATATGTGACACTGACCGGCTTATCAATTGATCCAAGAGTAAAGTTATTCATTATCAATCAGTTCTTTCGCTTCTCTGTTCTAAAATGATTAAGTGCTATGTATCACCTATACGTGACTCACGTTCTTACTAGAACCAAACTTCTCAACGATCATATTGATCGCCTCATCCTCATTCAGCAGAATACCTTCATCAGAGTTCAGAAACCTCATCACCTTGCCCAGTTCAGGCCCAGGACCAATACCAAGAATCTCCATCACTTTGTTTCCATCAAGCGCAGGACGCATAGCACTCCTGCTGTCAACAGCCCTGATCCTGTCCATCTCATCAACCAAACGATCCACCTGACGTTGAACAGCAGCCCTCTTACTGGCGTGCTTCGATGTGACATCAGATCTAAAAATGATGGTCAGCCTATCCAACTGCTCATCACTGGATACCTCGTTCATCAGACGACGTACAGCAGAATCATTCCACATCTTCTTATCTCCACGAGTGAAACCATGTGAACGCATGTGCAGGCGGATTAGTTCAGTGATCTGAGTCACCTCTGTCTTACTGAAGCCACCTTTGAACAGAGACGGCTTGATGATCCTTGCTCCAACCACCTCATGACCGTCAAATGTCACTCCACGTCCAGGCGTGACTTTTCTGGTCGCTGGTTTGCCAACATCGTGCAGAAAAGCAGCAGCACGAAGAACCGCATCAGCACCATCATTCTCATGTGATATGGCGTTCTCTAGAACCTTCAGTGAGTGGTCAAATAGATCCTTGTCCTGTCTGCTATTGCGACCAAGTTCAGCCATCCGTGCAATGTGATGGTCAATACTACTCAACTGACCACGATGATCCATCTCCCGAAGAAACCCAACAGGATTCGGGAGAAGAAAGATACTCTTGAGATTCAGTGAAGATGTGGACATAGAGCCAATTCTACACCATATATGTAACCCATGTCAATAAAGATGATGCTTAGGACAACAAAACAGGTGAGGTGCATCACAAAGGATCCACCTCACCTGTATGAACTTGTTGAATCTTGACAGATACCTCAAACTGATTTGAGAATCTGGGAGAAAAACCTCGTCTTAGAATGACTTGTACATAGCACGAATCTTCTTCTCATCAACCTCTTTCTCGTGACTCCTGTAAAGTTCCTCAATATACTCCTTAGGAATCTTTCTGACTTCATTCAGATCATCATCAGACATGTTTCCATACTTGTCGTTACGCTGAGAGACGATGCTTTCATTCTTTCTGGGATCGCTGATACGACAAGTGGAGACCACAGGAGAACCAGATGATGTGTCTGTCTTCTGTACCCAGAAACCACCTCTGTCACGACCAATCTTCACCTGAGAGCCATTGTCATCTGAACCAAACGCCGCTCGTAGAGGTTTGGCAACACTGTTTCTGGTGAACTTCTTGTAGTCAGCGTCAATGCTCTTAAGCCTCTTAATCTCTCGGTTGAGTTCCTTCTGCTTCTCTTCTGGTGAAAGATCCTTCAGGTCGTCATCAGTGTCATAGTTAGGCAACTTAGTACGCATACTCTTGATTGCTCTTCTACTGAGAATGGTTCTCTTATGACTCAAAGAGGCAGATTCTTTTGCCAGGTTGTCATAATCTCCACGGTCAATCTCCTGCTGAATCTTCTCTGGAACACTACCCTGTGTAGAGATAGAGCCGTCCTTGTTGAACTTGACCTCAAAGGATTTTCCTGACTTGTACCCAGAAACCTCAAGAGCGCTATCATCTCTCTTCGTTGAGATGTCTAGATCTCTAACTCCATAGTCTGAGTTTGTGGTGAAGTCGTCTTCAAGAACCTCTTCAATCTCATTCTGTCTGACTGAGACAGAGTGACTATCTCTGACAACCTGAGAGTGCTCAATCGCATTCATTGCCTCAAGAGTGTTCGGATAGTCAACAATCTGAACCTCTGGCTCATTGCCTCTTAGACGCAGGAACTGAACTGCTCCAGTCTCAAGATTCAGTGCCCTGTCAGCATAGAAACCATGATTCTCACTAACCACCATCATGGTTCTTGTTCCGTCATCAAGCGTATCTACCTTGACAACCATGCCTGGAACATTTGGCACGAAGTCATATACATGATCACGCTTGTAGTCATTCTGTGTTACACCGTAACTATTTCTGAGGTTGTTCCCAAATTCCAGTTCCTCTGTTCCAGTAATGGTTGGGTCTGCATCATCAGAGAAACTAAGAGAATTGTCTGGCTTGGTGGCGCTTACCCCCCCATCTCATTTCCTGCAACTCCAGCCCTTTGAGCGTCAATCGCCTCACGCTCCGCCTGGTTGTATGCATGAGGAATGTCCAGTCCTTGCTTCCTGTAGTCACACCCGTCTGGTCCTACACACGGCTCCCAGTTATGTGTCTTAGGACTGAGGTGCTGGCAACTTGATGAACTTGATGGCATGATCAAAACCTCTCACGTTTTTAGTGAACAACAGAATCGTTAAGTTATCTAAATAAAAATATGAGATGAAAACAATGGTGAGTCAGATCTATTTTCTAACTCACCATTGAAAGAGATTGGAGCAAACTCAGCAAAATCTACTTGACTTCATCAAGAAGAATTCCTCCACCTAGATACTTGTCCTCAACCTCTGCTCCTGTCTCCTCGTCATACGCCTTCCCATTGGCAATCACCAGTGTCCTGAACTCATAGAGATTGTCCTGACCCTCGCTCTGACCAACCAACTTGAATCTTGCACCATTCTTCTCCAACGGAACATGATCGTAGGCGTGCTCCCTGACCTGCTGCTCAATGGAGTCTGTTCCGTCAGCACGAAGAGAAATGCCATTGTTATTTCTCAAACTACTGATCTCGCTCAGATCCTTCTTCGCTGATGGAGTCAGTTTCGCGCTATCCTTCACACCCAGCGACGGGAACATGTCACCATTATTTGGAATCCCCTGGTTCCTGCGGCGAACACTCTCCATGATCCTCTCATACTCATCTGTGTCACCCAAAGCGATACTTCTGGCAAGAGCGGAGCCATGCCTCTGAACTATCTCGTTCTTGTGCTTCGAGTTAAGCACCTCATCCTTGACATCATTGGACCACGATACGGGGAACTTGCAACTGACACGCTCCCCAGTGCTCTCATTGTAGATGGTCTTCATTGCGGATGGTACGACACTGACACCTCTGTCACGAACCTCAGCCGCCTTCTCGATACGGTAGTCCGAGTCAGACGCAAGAATCTTGTCAATCTTTCCATCAAGATCTTGACTTGACATCTTTGCTGTACGCCCTAAGGAGTTACCGCCATAGACCATCGAACTTAATGCTCGCTCAGGATTCTCGTCAATGAACGACTTCTCTCCAATGGCATCAGAGGCAGCCAGGTTGTAGGCAAACACCTCACGCATGTCATCTGCTGACACGTTCTCGTTGCTTGGGAACTCAGACGTGTTGATAAGAAGGAACTTGTTGTCCTCTCCTGGAAGACGCTCCGCCTGATAGCCAAGGTTCCTGGCGTCAGCGACAGCGTACTCAGGATTGTCAGTAGACACCTCCATGGAGTCCATGTCAGCACCCCTGAGCACCTTCATGTTAGCGTCAAGAGCCTGCTGAGAGAGTATGACATCACTGGTGTCAACAGGCTTCACCTCATTCATGACACCTGTTCTCGCAGAGTCGTTGTCTGGTACTGATGCACCTACTCTTGATGTTCCAGCCATAGGATCCAGCCCCTGACCAGAAGCAATCTGCTCTGCAATCTTCTCGTTCGCCTCGCTCCTGCTCCCAGCCTCGACATGAATCGCTCCACCTTCTACACGACACTTGTCAGGGGAAGGGGCGTCACACTTAACCATGTCGTTGTAGTTTCCCTTTCTTGGGTGATAAAGACCTGCTCCCGTACCTGCCATCTTCTTCCTCCTGCTGAGTTCTACACATAAGAACATATTTAACACAATGATGTTTGCAGTGTGTTCTATTCTATTCTCTATAACTCAAGCAAAAAGTACACACATGCCTGCAATAACATAAGAGTGCAAACATGTGTGTACTTTTTAGTTATTCAGATGATGAAATGACTGAGAACAATCAGGCATCACCAGAAAGACGGGATCTTGAATACGAGTATGACTCAGTACTTCATCTCGTCGTCCTCATCATCAGACTTCTTCTCAAGGTCAATGTCAATGCCCTCAATCGTCAGGTACATGTGAAGGTCAACACCACCGGACTCATGATAGGTCTTACAGTAGTTGACAATAGTCTCCCTGGCCTCCTGGTTGCTGATGACATTCTTCAGATAGTCACCCTGAGACTGGAAAGCCAATGAAGCAAGATCCCTGAATACATCCAGTGAGTTGTTCTGCAAACCCAGTTCATACACAGCGGCCATGAATGAGGTTGTCTCACGAATGAAAGAGTTGTCACCCCCCATCAGGTTAACCTCAATCATCTCCTCAAGGTTCTTAATAACCTCTACATCTTCCTCAGCAATCTCACCCTCACCAAAGAAACTATGCAGAGAAGAGAACGATGACATGCACTTAATCCCACGCCCCAGACGAGACTTGTAGAGATCCTGAATCTCCTTGGCGTCATCAACATTCACCATGAAGAACATATCTCTCTTGATGTCATCAGGAGTGCTGTCATCAAGAACGCCAAGCGAATCGAACATCTTCGGTGCAGCAGCACTGGACAGAGCACTGATTCCGTTTTCTAGAAAGATGCTCCTGATTCGCTCCTGGTGTTCTTCTGGAAGTTTATCCATATTCGCAGCAATACTGAACTTAGTGGTCTGCATCACGAACTTCTCAGCAAGAATCTCATCCTCACTAAGAACATTGCCCTGAGTGCTTGTTGACATGTTTAACTGCCTTTCATAAAGATCGTAAGAAGATGAAACAGATGACTTCAAGTAGTGAATAAGGCACTACTGACATAGGTTTCAGTCAGCGTCAATACTCTTCGGCATCTTGTCCTCAATCTGAAGATAAAACTCCAAGTTCACAGGATTCTCAGAGTAGGTCTCACAGTGCTCGATAACGGCCTTGCGAGAGTCGTCATCACGAATCAACTCATTTAGGAACTTGCCATCAGAAGTGAACGTCATTGAGGTAATGTCTCGGAACACGTTCAATGAGTCATTCCTCATACCCAGAATGATGACTGCAGCAATAAACGAGGATGTGTCACGCTTAGATGGAATACTGTCAGAGTCCTGGATTAACGTCTCCAGGTTCTTGATCGCCTCGCTATCAGAATCACTCATCTGAGACACCTCATCATCAGTCAGATACTTCCTGATCGATGAACCACTGTTCACAGTGTTCTTGAATGACTCAATACCAAGGTTCAAACGACTTGTGTAGAGATCCAGCATCTCCTTGGAGTCATATGGGTTAATCAGGCGCTTCAGGCTCATCTGAGACTTCTCGTCTAGATCGTAACCACCAAGCATCTTGAAGATCTTAGCCTGCTTGTCATACACTGCACTGGTGAACAGGTGCTTACTGAACAGGACATCCTGAATCTCTTCAGGTAGTTTCTTAAAGGACTCATTATCCTTGACGTGACTGAAGTAGTCAACAACCTCTTTATCAGAGATCTCAACATCAAACGCAGTACTTCCAGCAAGCATCTATCTCTCCTCTTTCTGCTTTGCTCTGGATATGTGTATATAACAACTAGAACGTATTATGCCACTAAACAGGTCGCTAGTCAAGAGTAGAAGCCCTGTTTCTGACCAAGGTGTCCCACTGGTTGGTGATTCCTTCACGAACCCTGTCAACATCAGTAGGTGTACCCAGCAACTCAAACCCGTACAGAAAGGGTACCTTCAACTTCTCTGACAGCAGTTTTCCAGCAATCAGGTACGCCTCACCAAAATTCATGTTACCGCTAGAGATGACTCCAACGCAGTTGTCTCTTGCCTCAGGATTCTTCAGGAACGTCATCACCTGTTTAGGGATGGCGTGCTTTGGCTCCATCCTGCCACCACCATACGAGGGCACGATGAGGACATACGGAGCATCACCTTTGACAGGAGGATCTTTGCGGACAACAGGTAGCCTGACAGACGGGATACCAACCTTGTCAACAAACCGACGAGTGTTCTCAGTACTTGACGAGAAATAGACAACTCGTGGTCCTTCAGGCAGATTGCTCACCAGAACAACATGATCCTGAGAGTCAGAGTCCTTATTGCCCATGCTTTCCGATTCCTCTGTGTCAACAGATGTAGACAATACAACCAACTTCTTTTTAAAGGGATGAGACGTGCTAACTCAGTCCCACATCTTTGGTCGCTGTGACTCATCAAGAGCAATAAGTGGGACCAGGTAATTATCATAAGAGGTTTTCTCAGTAAGAATCTTGAACTCAGCAAAAACTCGACCAAAAGTGATCTGACCATATCGTACCAGACTCATCAGGTCTGATACCTTCAGCAAGTACTCAATACATGTGTCAGTATCAACAACTTTGACAACACTACCAAGATGGTTGTTGTCATGTGGTTCCTCTGTGATCAGAATCTCAGTCTTGAGGATGGGCTCAGATGTCATGTGCTAGAACTCCTGCAACATATAGGGTACTTGGGACAGAAGAAACAAGGACTGAGAACATCTTGGTAAAACCTGCTCTCGTTGGTCGGTTTGTTTCCTCTGTTGATGGCAAATCATAGCACACTATTCAGCATTCATCCAGGTTTACGAGTGAAACATTTTTGAGAAATACGCCACACTCTTACAGCGCTATTCATCCAGTTCAACAACAATCGTTCTGCCATACTGCTGACGCAGCCATACTGACAAGGATGACATAAAACTTGGATCAATATGCTCACTGCTTCGCATCATTGACCTCATAAGAACAACATCTGAAAACACCTGATCGTTCATCACTCTAGGCGACTGATCATTGAAATACCTGCACCAGTAAGCGGATTCCTTATCTGAAGCATCCTCAACCACGTCAAACGACCAGGAACCATCACACAGGATACTTGCCATCATCTTTGACGACACCTCATTGAGAATTTCTGCCGCCTGACTGACTTGTGCTTGCTGGTGCAGGTCAATAACACCACTCTTGACAAGAGAGTTGCACTCAGATGCCGCCTTGACTGCTGAATGAGAAGCATGGAACAAGGAGAACTCAGCATCATCCAACGACACAAGAGTAACAATCATGACAGAACAACCCCTTCAAGAACATGTACAAACATAAAAGAACAGAGCGATCATCTCACTAAAGAGAATTCTATCACAATCTTACTGCAACAGGAAGAGCGAATTTGTGCTTTCAAGGGCAAAGAAAAAAGTGGACCCCATTGTCCACCTCGTCACATCATACCAGATTCAGTACATGTCAGTCAACAGATGTTGAACTGACAATTCCCTGTCAATCTGGCGACATGTTCGCAGACCTCACACAATCTTTTCTCATGGTTCAGATTGTGAAGTTATTGTTCTCACTCTCAGCAATCTTAATCGTCAGCCAGGAGCCAAAACGTGCTGCTGCCAGAATACCAGCAACCAGCATGGCAGCCATACCCAGCGACATGAGAAGACCAGTTGTCGTCATACCTACTCACCCCCCAACCTATGTGTTGTCTAACATACAGAAACAGAAAGAGGTCTGGTCAAGGAGCAAGATCCCCAGTGACCAGACCTCAGAATGACAGACTGTCTGATGTAATATGCAGACAATTTGTCATGACATATAGAGTATATCATATACATCCATGCTCGTCAAGGCGCGCGTGTTCTTGAGAAGTTCCTTGCGCCTCAACTCCTCCTGCTCAGCAATGTCCTTCTTGATTGACTCCAGCCTATCGCTAAGGTAAATGTGACCAGATCCTGTAGAAAAGATGATGACCCAACTAAGCAGAATTGCTATACCTCCAACAGCAAGCGTGTAGTTGACAGCGCCTAGAAAGAACCAGCATATAACAAAATCAAGAACTTTCATCCACATGGGATACTGATTGAAGTATGATAACTTGTTGTCAGCAACAATTGGGTACAACCATGCACTCAGAATAAACGCAAGGAACACGCACACCACTAAGCATCCAAGTACCGCCTCAGGCATATTCACAGAGTAAAGAAAATAGTTCTTCAGCGGCACGAAGATAGGTAATACTGCTGATGAAATAATGGCGGAAGTAAGCATTGATGAGGATAACATCAAAAGGCAGTTTTCAAACATCTCAGCAACCTGGTCCATTATCTCTTTTGCCTCTGTGTCCATTTTAGTTCTCCTTTATTCCAACTATGAAAGCGATTGCAGCATTCCAGCCAGCAGCAAAAGCATCCTGCTCAGCAACACGGGTCTCGAACGAGTCAGAACCAAAGTTCACGTCATTTGACACATACTTGTTGAAAGCACCAGAAATCATGTCATCCATCACCTCAGAATGACCTGTCTCACAATCAGGAGTGTTCTTGATTTCTGACGCATCTGATACATGATTCCATGGGTTTGTGCTCATACTTACATCCTTTTTGTTATAGTTGGTGGTTGAGTATTCTGTCATCTGTCAACATTGTTCTGCAGGCAACTATAGCACCTTGACACAAAGATGTGAACTCATCAGGTGACAATGCGACTGAAATCACTCTTTCTCTCAGAAATCTCAAGAGTCATCCTGCAACGAGAGCGCCTACGCCTGTCAGCCTTTTTCATCTCTTCCAGCATTCTAGAAGAATGTCCGTGATTTGGATCCTTTTCTGAGGTGTTAGATGGCTCGTTACTGACAGTCTCACGCCACCTTTTTCTTGCCTGAGACCTAAATACATCCGCCTCATCATCGGAAAGATCTCTGGCGTCGCACAGAATGAAGCCCTCGATCATTTGGTTTGGATCAAATTCAAACAAGTCGGTCAATATAGTGAAACAAGGAAGAACAACAAGGTGCTCTGTGTAGTCAGGACATGTTAGAATTCTGGACACGACCTTACTGACTCTTGGATCATCGCTGTGACTCCTAGCTGAGGCCGTGGGATCGAAAATCGTCTTATCGAAATCACCGATAGTGTGAAGTTCTGTTTTAGTAATGTGCTGATACGAGTAGTATATTCTGTTCCTTGAAGGAATCGTGTCCACACCAGGCGCCTCAAACAAGAACAGAGGATCTGGAGTAACATTCTCTTTGTTGACAGAACTATGATCCCAGGGAGCACGCTTGCTCAGCATGAGAGATTCGTCACTTATTGCACTGAGCAGCGTGTAGAGTTTTTCTGAGTCGTACTTGCCACAATAAATTCCAACCGTACCATCATAAGTAACACGAAGCGCTGTTCTCCTGTTGTTGAACTCATCAATCTCATAATGATTAGGTAGTCCATCAGGAAACAGGATGTCAACAAGACGTTCTCTGTTGCTGGCACGTTGACGTCTTATCTCGTCACCCTTAGAGCCACGAAGAACCTCAGGAAGGGTCAGAAGGTAGGAATCTGGATCCTCTGCAAGGTTCTTGAAGTCAGCCCTACCATCTTTACTCGTCATGATAAACCTTCCTCTGTGTCTTATCTGACTCTATCTCAACACAAACTTGTGGTTACTAGTTGCTCAGGAACTTCTTCATCTGACTCATCTGATGAGTGGAGATACCCTTCATTGACTTGGGTGCAACCGTCAACAGATGACCGTCAAACATGTCCTTCACCTGACCGGCGTAACTACCACACAGAACCGTGTCGTCAACCCAGACAACCTTGACACCATGATCACCAGCAGATTCAGACTGAAGAACAGTGCTGCCAGCAAGCCAGTTCTCCATCGCGGGCTTCTTGTCTGATTGTGAAGGATGGTTCTCACCATCATCACCAAAGTTCAGGTAGAACTGCTGACCAGAGGACTCAATACCTACCATCTTGGACAGTTTACCAGCGTACTGCTTCCAGGTCGTCAACCAGACAAGAGCAGTGTCTTCATCCTGCATCAGACTGTTAATCTCTGAGACCAGGTTGTCAGACCACCGAATCGGATAGTCCACAGGCTCGTCCTCTGAGATACTTGTGAAGTAAGGGTTGGGCACATACACAAGGTGGTTGGTTGGATAGTACTTCTTTCCAGGTCCAACAAGATCGAATGGGTTGACAACTCCGTCAAAGTCGAGGACAAGAACCTTGCTCACACCCGAGTTCACCAGAGAGTCCAGTGAAGGAACCTGCCCCAGCATATCCTCGGATGAGTAGAAGTCCTGTGAGTGAGTCTGGGGCTGAGAAGAACTGCTACTCAGGACTTCACTGCTGGTTGCATACGACTTGGCATCGCTCTTGGACATGACTGCCTGCATGAGGTAGTTCTCCTTTCCTGACTGGTGTTGGCGTCTCTCCTTCTTGGATGAGGTAGAGATTGTTCTTTCCGAGAGCATGTTATCACACATTCTGGGCATACACAACAGAGTCAATCCAGGTGACACAAGATGAGCAAGAACAAGGGTGGAAAGAGATAACTCAATCACTTCCACCCTTGTTCGTAAGGTATCTCACCTCATCTAATACCTTCTCCTGCCTCCGTCTGACAGAATGTTCTCGATCATCCAGACAACCACTGAGACGGCTCCGTAAAGTGCTGAGATGATGAGAATGAACAGCAGGAGCGGACCGTAGACAACAGTAACAGGGAGGTACCTGAGGACAGTCACCCACCACTTGTCTCTCTTGAATACGCTGGTGTCAGGATTCTGCTTCCTGGCTCTTCTGTAGTCAAGCAGTGATGAGGTCAGTAGGCACAGACAGGCAATGGCAGAGGTAACCGCAGCAAGGACGCCTCCAAGACCAAGGACTGTGACGATAACAGGTTCAGCAGCAGGCCACATACCACCCAGCCAGACAGCAGCCATAGGCATGAGTACCAGCCAGACAGCGCTCACAACCAGCCCCAGTACAAGACCAGCAGCAGAGGCCCATGGAATCACCAGTGGACGCTCAACGCTCCACCAAGCTTGAGCAAAACCAGGAGTCTCGTTCTTGATGCAGAACCATGCTGTCGAAGGATCTGAACGAAGCAGGTAACCGATAGACGGCCTGACGGCATGTGTACCATCCACATATGTCAGAACAGTCTTGCCCTTGACCTTCTTGGGAACAGAGGACTGAGAGGGCTGCTGCACCTGAGACTGTGGGTGCTGACCAGGTTGCTGTGAGGATCCGGAACCAGAGTTACCTGATGCAGACGATGCGGAGTAGGAACTACCAGGTTGCACAGACGATGCTGATGGAGCACCAGAGGGCATTGCAGCAACCATCGCTCCAGTACCGCCAGGATACCCGCTAGAAGGCGCTGAGAGCCCCGCTGACGGCATAGCAGCACCAGACTGTCCCGATGTACCACCAAAACCTCCTGAGGCCCCAGAAGCCCCACTGAGAGACAACTTGACACGCTGCACGGACGGACCAGCAGAGTTTCCGCTACCAAACGAGACCGTAGGAAGAGTTGACTGCTGCAGGTTAGATGAACCAGACACAGGTCGTCTACCTACGCTGTTCCTGCTCTGCTGAGGTCCCCAGGGCTCATACAGACCAGCATCACGACGAGCACACCAAGGACAGTCAACATAGTCCCTCTTGTCAAACCAGTGCTGAGGAATCCTGCTGCACTGCTTCAGGCTGGACAGGACGTCATCATACACCTGAACAAACTGGTGAAGAGAGGGCCTGCTAGATGGGTCGGAGGACAAGCCAGCAGTAACGACAGACAGGATCTTGGAGGGGATGCAGTCAACCGGAATCCTGTCAACCTTCTCAAACCCCTTGGTCGGTCTGAGTGCTGGATAGGCACCTTGCAGAATCCTGTCCCTGACACCAGGAGCACTACCTGAGCCAGAGAACTTCCCATCTGTTGGGTGAGCACCACCAGTAAGCATCTGAAAGACCATCACTGTGTAAGCGAACACATCAGTCTCTCGTGTTCTGGGATTGTCCTCAAACCTGCCCTTGGAGATCTCAGGAGCAGTGAACTCAGGCTTACCCACCAGACAGGGGAACACACGTCCACTGCTGTCCCGTATCTGAGCACTGTCAGTGTCAACAACAAGAACACTGGCATCCGCTCCAACCAAGTCGTTTGACTCATTGATGTCACCAAGAAAAGCACCGACCTGATGAGCGCTGTCAACCGCAGCAGCGAGGTTCCTACAGGCGTGCAGAGCATACCTGAAGTCAAAGTCAGGTGCACTGGCACGACGCTCCTTGGCACTGCTCAACTCAGACCAGTCACGATACCTGCTGGAGTCCAGTTTACGCATGACATAGCCGACAAACACAGAGTTGTCGTAGAGAACCCCAAGAGGCCAGGCAAGAGAGTCAGTGCCAGGCTTTGAGGAGACCATGGCATGAATCTTGGCCCGCCTGTCACCCTCACCAGGACTGTGATAGATCTTGGCAACAAGATCATCAGCAGAACCCAGATTAGTCACGTCACAAGACTCAATGACATAGACAGAACCCTCTCCGCCTTTACCAAGATCCTTACCTACAACAACTGCTCCACTACCAGACGGAGACTTTAACAGGTATCTCTTGCTCATCTTACTCTAAGAATCTTTCCTGCGAACCAATGACTCAAATGATTAAGGACTTCTGCGCCTTTTACTGACAAAAGCAAACTAGTTGTTATATCTAGAAAGAAGAACTTTCTGAGTCTCAACTGCTAAAAGACGGCAATAGTTTGTAAACCAAGAGTAGGAGCAGCGACGGAGACACAGTCCGACCCGAACAGGATCCCACAGGCGACCCAACAAACCCCCTCTACAAGATCTATAGAGTCATATGGTGTAAAAACGGATCGACACGGGAGAGAATGCCGACTTTCTGTTGAGATAGCAAGGAATGATGTTGACTGAGAGGCAAGATGCAAGGTAGTTGACTAGGGTTGGTGCTATAAGACCTGTACATGTAATATGTCAGGACAAATAGGTGTATTAAAGAACGATTACATAGAGCAGAAAAGTACCCATATGGTGTACTCACTCGTTTTTACACCATATGGGTACTTGATTATTACAGAATAGGGATTAGTGATTCAAAAGATTATGCAGCAAGCAACTCATTCTCTATTGCCTGCTGCTCATCAAAAGTGGTTGAGTCAGAATCATCCAGGACATCTTCATGTGAAGTAACGCTTCCAGGAACAGCAACCACTAGCGTCGTGTCATCCTCAATACGATCCTGCTCATTCATGTACTCAAGAAGAGAGTCAACATCCAGATCTCCATTAATAGCACGGCTGACAACAGGATCCCAGAATCCATCAGAGGCGGCGCTGTCTTTCAGGGATGTACTAGCCAGACCATCAGAAGCGGCTGAGACAGCACGTATCTTGTCCTCACCTGACAGCAGAGTGATGTCTATGTTCTTAGAGGTGAGCAACTGTGTAATGTTGATGTACTCAGTTGGCTTAGGTGAGGTGATGGTGTCATGGTGACCGTCCTCATGTGTGATAACGACAAATGCGTCTCCAACAGTAGCGGCCGCCCAGCCTCCGTTCTCATGAAAAGCCGCCAGAGCCAAAGTGCACCCAGTCTCATCAGAGTCATCACGAACAGTCAGTGACTTCCTTGCACACAGGACTCCACACCTGACAGCCTCGTCCATGGACTCACCTCCAATCAGGTCATCCAGTGTCTCGTTCACAGCAGTTGACACAGCAATCTCTGCCCCAGTACCAGACCTTGGCAGGCTCCCGGCACCATCAGCAACAGCGATAACAGTGAAGCCCTTCTCAGAGAGGAACCAATGAGCATCCTGGTTCTCCTGGCCTCTGTCAACATGGTAAGGACCAGCAATAGTCCCAGCATAAACAGTCATTATCTATTCCCCAATCAAGGTAAGGCGATACTCTAAAATTTCATGAAAAATATCTCAGATCGACCAGGACAAGGCAAATTAAGCATAAAAACAACACACCTGTAATCACTACTTTTAAGTAACTACAGGTGTGTTGTTTTTGTTTGTATTCTTGCTTCTAATCTTGTCAGGGATCAGATGTCAGCAAGGTATCGCATAGCATCCATGACCGTACCGTGACCAGAAACTGCCTGTGCAAGAATACGAACCTCAGCCTCAGGGTATCCTACACCATTGCTGCCACGAACACCTAGAGTGACAACCAGGAAGCCATTCTCGGCACTAACGAACCAAGCCTTATTACGAGGCAGGCGAGGGTACGCTGGAGCAGTGGACGACAGAGTGAACTCCACACCCAGCGCCTCCAGGGCGTTCTGCTCCTGGACATGGACTGGCTTGACACTAGCGACAGCATTGGTCTGCTCATTCTGCTTACTCATATGTTCTATCTATCCTCCTGAAGATGAAATAATTCCAAGCAGCCAAGATACCAGAGCAGAGCTGAGTGTGTCAATCTTCTGGTAGTGAGATAGAGCACACAACTAGTCACGTAACAGAAATGTGCTCACAATCACCAACATAGTTGTGAGCACATTTTATATGAATGTTGTATCTTGTAATACGTAAAGTGAATTAGATCTCAGCCCATCCAGCAGGAGAAGGAAGAGCAACACGATCTCCTGGCTGGGAAGCACTGACACTGACAGCACTTCTGCTGACCCACTCAAACAACGAGGCAAAATCTAGCCCCTTAAGAGGAAGTGCTGGTCGTGTACCAATAGAACTAAGTTCCTCCAAGTCTGCACCAACAACACCAATAGGGAAGAAGGCGAGACGCTTCTTTGACTCGAGATCCTTAATCCGCTGAGAGGCACGAGACAGATCGTCTGTTGACAGCCCGTCACTGATGAGGAACATCTGGCTCACGTACTTCTGGATACCGTTGTCGTTGTACTCCTTCTCTCTGGCCTCAAGAGCGTCCAGAGCAGCATTAAGGGCCGTTCCTGTGCTGGTCATTCCACCTGGAGACAGTTCAGGAAGAGCGATACTGTCAACAGTTGAGAAGGGTGTGACTGCCATAACCTCTGAGCCATATGGAACGAAACAGAGGTCGGCACGAGCACGAGCAAGTTTGTCCTTGTAGATCTCCGACACGAGGACATCAAGACCAGCGTTCAGGGACTCTAGTGGGGTCTGCGGCTCGTCATCGAACTTCTGAGTCATGGAGTTTGAGCAGTCCAGTACGAAAACAAAGGGCGCTCTTGCTGACGAGTTCTCCTCAAAGGAGATGTCACTGAAGTCGTTCATATCTAACCGCCAAAACCTTTCAGTGTGTTTTGTTCTCTACGTGCTTTCATCCCGTTTTTGTAAGTACTTGTTTTGAGATTTTCAGCACATTTTAATGATTGAGAAAAATATCACTTTGTGAGTAGGGAACGACTATCTCGTATATACAGCAAGTTGAATTCAGTGGAGATCATGTTGTCAGACCAGAGTTCTTGTGGTACAATGGGCAGGTCTACTTACCTCGGATGTTTACATGTATGATAAGGTTCACCAATCAACTAGGAGTGCTGGATGACCTTTACTGACCTGTCTGGAAAGAGCACACCTGTGTCTAGTGAACCACATGTTGTGAGCACGCCTAGTATGTCAGGACAACTACTCGTCTATCCAGCAGATGACAGCAATCAGGTCGTTATCAACTACCTTCAAGCAACAGATGATAAATCATTGGGGCAGGTTGTGATTGACTCGTGCCTGATTCCTGATGACTACACCATGCCACACACTTGCAAGGTCATCGAGTGTTTGTTCAAGGAACACAGCACTACAGATGGTAGTGAATCTCACTTTTCTGTCAGTGCAAGTGCAATGAGTTTCGTCAGTGAGGTCATGAGTGACAGCAGTCTGTTCAACCAAATTGGAAAGGACCTGTTGACATCAATCGTTCTGAGTGTTCATGACAGAATCAAGGACTTCTCAGTCATGGGTCTTATGAGGAAGTACAGTATTCCTGTAAGAGTCAGTCCTCCATACAGTACGTTCAGGTGTTTGATGGAGATGGGCGATACTGTGGATCCTGACTCTGCTGCCAAGATTCTTGCAGGCAACAGTATGTCTATTGAGTCACAGAAGGACATAACTAAACTAATTACGTCAACAGACTTCAGTGACGTTGACGACTTGGTTGAAGTGCTCAGTGACTCTAGTGCTGTACGACTGCTGATGGGTGTTCTCTCAGAGAGTGGAGGTCACCGTGGTCTTGTGAATCTTGTCGCAGAGGTTATTGAGGATCTTGGTGCAGAAGGGCTTAACAAACTCAGGCACATTATCTCTGAAGGCACTTGGGAGAGTCTTCTTAATGCATCCCTGCTTTCTCAGATACGCCAGGTGCAGTCCTCTGAGGAGCGTATCTGTGCTGACTTCAAGCAGTCTTTTAAGGCATACAACACGAGAAGTAGTACTGCAACAGGAGACAGTGACGATGACAAGCCAGAGAGCAAACCTGTCTGCCCGTCATACTCCAACTACCTGCTGGTGTCAGTACTGATTGCATATGGTCAGGAGGCACTTTCTGAGGCAATAAGGATTCTTGATGAGTTGACCAACAATCATGATCGATACATGACCGACTACTTCATGTGCCATGTCGCTGCTGTTGCAAAGGCTGTTCATGAGGGAGCCAATGACGTTCTTGCTGTCAGCACTTTGTATATTTATGGCATCCCGATCTATGAGTAGCAGAGTATATTGTACTCAACCTACAAGAACACTGAGAAAACTTAGTAAATACTGAAAGATCTGGATTGCATCAGGATATTTAATCTGTGGTGTGATGTTAAGATGAAGGCACATCATTCCAGTACACATGAACCCCTTTGAGGCATGAGAGGTGGAGCACATATGACAACGATGTCGGTGGAGCAGGCGGAGACGCTGTACACAATCCTTGACAAACATGTAGGAATGTTCTCATTTGAGGGGATGAACCAGAAGGCACAGGAATTCTGCAAGAAGAAGCGACTGGAGTTCGTTAACTTGTTTTCAGTGGTAGGAATCCCTGATCTCTACTGGTTCCAGGGAGTCAAGTGTGCCTCAGCGGATCTGATTTACAACGCTGAGCGAAACATCTTCGAGGTGGTCTCAGAGATTGACTGCAAGAACGTCAGAAAGATCATTGAGGAGATGAACAAGGATCTCTACCGACACGGATTCAGAAGGTAGAGCACAACCCCAAGAACACTCCCTGCATTGATAGCAAGAGTAAACAGGATACTGATCGCAGCAAAATCGTCTGACTGGTTCTGGAAACAAGAATACCAGTCAGACGATTTGTGTTCTCACTCTCAAGTGACGCATACCACTGGATAAACAGCACTCTGAGATTGTGCTTCTGCTGCCAATCGTGTATTATCTTCACTCAGAGCCCACCAGAAAGGGAAAAGACTCATCTCAAACTTTGATGAAAGATTTTGCCACTCTGGTAGAGGTTTGTGACTTTCAACATACACACTCTCTTCTTCAAGGAGAAACAACACATGAACCAGATCAAGGCGTTCTTCACTGAGTATAAGATCGTCATCGGAATCGTCGTTGCCTCACTGGTTATCTTTGGCGGCGGTTGGTTCCTCTATGGAGCACACGTCCAGAACAACGCCATCCACCTTGAGAACCAGGTGGAGGCGTCTGAGTCACAGATTCAGGCAGTTCTGCAGAAGCGGGTTGACTCCCTCAGTCAGTTGATCCAGACTGCCCAGGAGGGCTCTCAGTTTGAGAAGGACGCCCTGAACCAGATCATTGAGGCGCGTTCCAAGACTGCTGCTGGTGATGTTGCTGGTGCTAACCTTGCCATCAACGCTGTCGCGGAGAAGTACCCTGAGCTGCAGTCTGTCGCCCTGTTCTCCAACGTGCAGACCCAGTCCACTCTTGTCGAGAACCAGTTGAACGCAGCACGCAACGCCAACACAAACGACATCAGGCAGTACAAGAACTATGTCAAGTCTTGGCCTCATAACTCCATCCTTGACAGCAAGGGGTATGAGGTGAAGAATTACGAACCGTTCAAGGCGAATTCTTCTGCCACTGGTTACGACCCCACCACTCAGAACCTCTGGAAGAATCAGCAGAAGGACACCAAGTAACCGAACATTCAAGCAGTCAAGGTCTGGTCTGACAGAAATGTCAAAATATGCTCGTACTTTCCTGTACGGCAGAACTGACTAACCAGACCTTGGCTGCTGATGGAATTAGGTACTCTGTCACCAGATTTCTTAGAGAAAGAAAAGAAGAACCTCATGAGGCGTCACTCAAGATTTGATTTGGATGATGACGAATATATTTCCATCTTTGATGACGATGATGACAAAGTGAAGACATTCAGCGATAACAAGCCAGCACTCATTGAACTGTTCAAGACGACAAATGGGCGCTGCCTTGTGTCAGCAGTTGTTGCCATTGTGCTGACTTTCCCGCTGTTCCTGTACGTTCTTGATGGTCAGCGTGAGACTGTGCAGCAGGAGAACAATCGTGTGCTCACTGCCACTCAGATTGACACACCTGAACAGTTCAAGTGGGCCATTGACACCAAGACAGGAAATGTCATCCTCAACGACTACGTTCATGCTCCGCAGGGTAAGACTGCAAGTGTTGATGGTGTGACCATGAAGGGAAACTCTGCTCTGTACATCTCCTGGCAGAAGGAGGAGTACACGATGCACACTCGGACGGTTACCTACTCTTGTGGCAAGAACAAGACGTGCACTCGTGTTGAGACCTACTGGACATGGGACAGCGCTGGAAGCAAGGAAGGCCGTCTTGACAACGTGATGTTCAAGGGGCAGTTGCTGCCTGAGTCATGGTTCCAGGAGCAGGTTCATCAAGCCGACACCGAGAAGGATCTCACCATTTCCAAGGACAGCAGGTTTGCTGGAAAGAGGAATGATGGCTCATACATCTATGATGACTCTGACACAAGGTACTACTTCAATGTTCTTGGTGGCGGGTACAAGGGGACTATCGTTCTGTCAACTGCTGGTGACAAAGTGAGCAAGGTCAGCAACTTCTCAAAGAATGAGAGCATTGAAGAGTACAAGGAGTACTATTCCTCTGATGCTCGCGCCTACACAATTCCTGTTATCATGGAGATTCTTCTGGTCGCAATCATTCTGTTCATCTCCTGGTTCTGCAGTGACCTCAGCGAGGAGTTCCGAGAGTCACTGGAGCGTGGTTACTAAAGTACACATGGCATTTAAGTACTCATCTTCTGTATGAAGGGAAATAAATGAAGTCATTTGTAGCGACATATCTTTCTGTGGTGCTGGCTATTGTGCTGGGAATCTGTGGCGTCCAATTTCTCATCAACATCGCATCAAAGGATCTTACTGACAAGAATAACAAGATTGCCTCTGCTACAGAAGTAAGAACCGACAACCAGTTTGCCAGTATCCTTGACAAGAAGTCAGGTGATCCAGTTATTGCTGAAGGGCAGGTTCTTGCTGCTGAGGGACAGAACGCTATAATTGATGGAGTGTCTTTGAAAAGCGGTCACGCTCTGAAGATTATTGTCACTAAGGAGAAGTACCAGTTGCAGACAACAGTAACATCTGTTGGGAAAGTTGCAATTCCAATTACTACATATGAGTGGAGTTCTGTTAGCAAGTCAAGCAAATCTGTTGATTATGTCAAATTTCATGGACGTAATCTTCCTTACTCGCTCTTTAACATCAAGGAAGAGAAGATCAAAGCGTCTGAACTCAACTTCAAGAATGAATTCAAGTTTCACAACATGAAGTCTGACGGAGAGTATCTGTACGAGAGCGATAAGGTCAGGTACAAGTTCGCCGCTGTCAAGGAGGGTGTCAGCGGAACAATTGTGCTCTCATCAACTAACAGTGGTATCAAGGTGGTATCAGAGTTTGAGAAGGGTGTCAGCATCTCTGACTATAAGAAGCATCACCAGAATGGGCCAAGGTTGTTCTGAACCACCTGTTCTTGGTCTTTGTCAAGATCGCGTACAACACATTTGCAAGAATACTGGTTGAAATTGATTCATTTTGATTGATTTCAGTCAGTATTTTTTCTGTTTTCTGAATACCTGACAACACCCTTTCTCGTTCATGGAGAATGTGTTTGAAGGCACCTGAGACGGGCTGGACACCTGTTGAAAATGTTGCTAGAATAGCCGACTTTTTGTTGATTTCATGCGGAAAAGTAGTTGCGAGCAGGAGTGCTTCTGTGTTAAGATTGGGGTATCAGGCAAGGCGGTCAGCAAGCCCGCCCAGTACCCCTAAAATGAGAGGCAGAGTACAAGAGATGAGCGCAGCAACCATCACACTTCAGGACACCATCAACCGTCGCGCCATGGCTGGTCTTGTACTTGCTCTTGACGTTGAGGTTGCCTCTCGGCGTGACACCAAGGTCAACCATCATGACCATCACGTGTACCAGATGGTTCGCAGGTCTTTTGAGACTGCCTCCATGACCTGGAACCAGTTGGAGCCGTCTGCCTCTCCTGTTGAGTACGTCAGCCAGTGGGACAATGCTCTGCTATATGGAGGACTCGATGACGATGAGATTCAGTTCATCATCACCTCGTTGGACAAGGCTGTGGCAAGGATGGCTGGCACCATGTCAGACGTCATTATCTCAACCGCTCCAACCAGGGTTGCATCATCTGTTCGAGATGGTGTCACCAGTATGTACTCTGATGTTGCTTCTAGTGTTCTGGCTGCCATCTGAGTTGAACAAGCCATCTTAACAACTTCCTTGTGACGCTTGACATACTCATTCAGGTCTGTTACTCTCAGCACATAACATGGAAGACACCACAAGTCAGGAGAGT